>NODE-27-length-47476-cov-6.32555_pt1 | contig 47476 bp, 45 predicted proteins | sample MGYA00139097_ERZ477577 | MGnify/ENA metagenome assembly ERZ477577
TAGATCAGAGCGCAATGAGTAATTCCTTTACCCGGGCTTCCATATTGTGTTTAATATTATATCTTTGCCTAAACAGGCCTTGTCCTGATTCAGGAGAACAAGTTAATTAAAAAACATCCTCAAAATTGGCTAAAAAAAAAGCGACCAAAGTTACGCCCTTGATGTTGCAGTACAACAATATCAAAACCAAGTATCCCGACGCTTTATTACTTTTTAGAGTTGGTGATTTTTATGAGACTTTTGGCGAAGATGCTAAAAAAGCTGCGAAAATATTAGGCATAGTGTTAACCAAAAGAGGAGCCGGATCAGAAGGCGAAACTGCACTCGCTGGATTTCCATATCATTCTTTAAACACTTACCTGCCCAAACTTGTAAAAGCAGGTTTTCGTGTTGCCATATGTGATCAACTGGAAGATCCCAAACTTACCAAAACCATTGTGAAAAGAGGTGTTACTGAACTGGTGACCCCGGGAGTCGCCTTAAACGACGAAGTTTTACAAGCCAAAAAAAACAATTTCCTCGCTGCTCTTTATTTTGGAAAAAAAAATATTGGTGTCTCTTTCTTAGACGTATCCACAGGAGAGTTCATTGTCTCACAAGGAGATCAGGAATACATCGACAAGCTATTGCAAAATTTCGGTCCCAGTGAAGTGTTAATTCAGAAGGCTCGTAAAACAACCTTTAACGATAGTTTTGGGTCACAGTTCTATACCTTCTTATTAGACGACTGGATCTTTCAAAAAGATGCTTCTATGGAGATCCTCCTTGGGCATTTCCAGGTGAAATCTTTGAAGGGGTTTGGGATCGAAGATCTTTCAGACGGAATCGTATCCGCGGGAGTAGTGCTGCATTATTTGTCAGAAACTCAGCATCATAAATTAGAGCATATTTCCAATATTCAAAGGCTTTATGAGGAAGAACATGTCTGGATGGACCGCTTCACGGTTCGCAATCTTGAATTATATAATTCCAATTCGCCTGGAGCGATTACGCTTTTAGACATCATTGACAGTACCATTTCTCCTATGGGGGGCAGACTACTCAAAAGATGGCTGGCTTTGCCTTTGAAAAATATTGACGAAATAAGAATCCGGCACGAAATTGTAAAATTTCTCATCCAGAACGACGCTTATTTACAGGAACAAAACGATCAGATCAATAGTTTAAGTGATCTGGAAAGACTCGTCTCAAAGGTTGCCACTGGAAGGATCAATCCCAGGGAAGTCGTGCTCTTAAAAAATTCTCTTGAGGCCATTGTTCCCATAAAGGAAAAAGCAGAACACTGCGATAATGAACACCTAAAATCTCTCGGTAAAGATCTAGATGCCTGCAAGGATTTAATTGACAGAATTTCAATTACGCTTGAAGATGATGCTCCGGTACAAATAAAAAAGGGAAGAGTGATCAGGCAGGGCGTTCACGCAGAATTAGATGAATTAAGGTATATATTAAATTCAGGAAAAGAATACTTAGATCATATCGTAAAAAGAGAAATCGAGCGCACACAGATTTCCAGTTTGAAAATTGCCTTTAATAATGTGTTCGGTTATTATATTGAAGTAAGAAACACCCATAAAGACAAAGTTCCTGAAGATTGGATCAGAAAACAAACCCTCGTATCAGCTGAAAGGTATATTACCGAAGAGCTAAAAGAATACGAGTCCAAAATTCTTGGGGCACAGGAGAAAATAGCTGTAATTGAACAACAGCTGTATTTGGACCTTCTGGAGTTTATACTCCCTCATATTTTAAAGATTCAAAAAAACGCGAGAATCGTAGCCCAACTGGATTGCCTGGGCTCTTTTGCAAAAATTGCTGTTCGCAACAATTATGTCAAACCTGTTATTGACGACTCAACTTTGATCGAGATCATTAATGGCAGACATCCCGTAATAGAAAAACAACTGCCGCCTGGGGAAGCATATATTGCAAATGATGTTGTGTTAAACAGAGATCAGCAGCAAATTATCATGATAACCGGGCCCAATATGAGTGGAAAATCGGCAATTCTAAGACAAACTGCACTAATTGTTTTGATGGCACAGATAGGGTCGTATGTGCCGGCACAGAATGCAAGACTGGGTATCGTTGACAAGATTTTTACAAGAGTTGGGGCCAGTGACAACATTTCCATGGGCGAGTCTACCTTCATGGTCGAAATGAACGAAACTGCCAATATTTTGAACAACCTCTCTGAAAGAAGTCTGGTCCTTCTCGATGAAATTGGCAGGGGAACAAGTACATATGACGGAATTTCCATTGCTTGGGCCATTGCCGAATACCTTCACGAGCATCCAAGCCGGGCCAAGACACTTTTTGCGACCCATTACCATGAATTAAACGATATGAGTGAAACTTTTGACAGAATAAAAAACTTCAATGTTTCGGTCAAAGAGCTTAAGGATAATGTCATCTTTATCCGTAAACTGGTTCCCGGAGGCAGTAAACACAGCTTTGGAATTCACGTGGCAAAATTAGCCGGCATGCCTTCTCCTGTTTTACACAGGGCCAATAAAATGCTTTCTCATTTAGAGAAAAGTCACGCCTCAGAAGACATTCAGGCCAAACTAAGATCAGCCTCCCAAAAAGATATTCAATTAAGCTTTATCAACCTTGATGATCCCTTACTTGAAGAGATCAAGGAAGAGATTTTAAGTACGAATATTGATACTTTGACGCCTATCGAGGCGCTTATGAAACTAAATGAGATCAAGAGAATGCTGATCAAGAAATAATTTTCAATTTCAAACCATTGATTTTTTCATTTCTTATTTCTTAACTTGTTCTCCAAACCCAAACTTTATGAAATACTCTTTTATTTTTCTTGTCTTTTCATTCTTGATGCTGTCAGGTTGCCAACAAACAAAACAAAAAACTTCAAAGAACAAAGTGGCTGTTTCTTTTTCTGAGGACTTAAACCTTCAAGGTATGGATGGTAGGTTATTGCTCATGTTTTCTAAAAATGATAATGCCGAACCCAGGTTTCAAATGAATAGTGGCGTAACATCCCAATTGATCTTTGGTGTAAATATTGAAAATATGAATGCCGGTCAGCAGGTTGTCTTTGATGAAAGTGTATTTGGGTTTCCCTTATCAAGCTTGGCTGAATTAAAGGAGGGTGAGTATTATGTGCAGGCCTTGCTAAACGTATATGAAACCTTTAATTTGTCTTCGGGCCAAACAGTTAAGTTGCCCATGGATAACGGAGAAGGTCAACAATGGAACCGATCTCCAGGGAACATCTACAGTGAACCGATGAAAATAACAGTCGGGAAAGATGGCATTAAAGACCTCGGCATCATAATGGACCAGATCATTCCTGAAATTAAGGCTCCCGATGATACGGAATGGATCAAACACGTCCAGATCAAATCGGAAAAATTATCTGAATTTTGGGGTAGAGATATATATCTTGGTGCTCATATACTTCTCCCGAAAGGATTTAAGGATCACCCTGAGGCTAAATACCCTGTTATGATCTTTCACGGGCACTTCCCCTCAGATTTTGGTGGCTTTAGAACAACCCCTCCGGATAAGGATATGAAAGCGGAATACTCTGAACGATTTAAGATCGATGGCTATAATATTATTCAACAACAAGAAGCTTATGACTTTTATAAACGATGGAATGAACCCGATTTTCCAAGGTTTCTAATCATTGAAATACAGCACCCTACACCTTATTACGATGACTCCTATGCTGTAAATTCAGCGAGTCAGGGGCCTTACGGAGATGCCATTACCTATGAACTCATCCCCTATATCGAAAAGAACTTTAGAGGCATGGGAGAGGGCTGGTCCAGATTCCTGTATGGAGGTTCAACGGGTGGCTGGGAAGCATTGGCGGTACAGGTCAAGTACCCTGATGAATACAACGGTTGTTTTGCCGCTTGTCCGGACCCGATCGATTTTCGAAGCTATTGTCTTACGAATATTTACGAAGACAAAAATGCCTATTATAAAGAAGGTGATTTTCAACATATTGAAATTCCGTCCCGCAGAGATTATCTGGGTCAGGTGTCTTCTACCCTGCGACAAGAGAATCATCTCGAACTGGTTTTAGGAGACAAATCAAGATCGGGTCAACAGTGGGATATATGGGAAGCCACGTACTCACCCATAGGGAATGATGGTTATCCGCAAAGATTATGGGATAAATACAGCGGTGAAATCAATCCTGTAGTGGCAGATTACTGGAGAGAAAATTATGACCTCAGATATATCATGGAAAGGGACTGGGACAAATTAGGGCCAAAGTTAAAGGGTAAAATTCATATCTATTGTGGAGATATGGATAATTATTACCTTAACAATGCCGTTTATTTAATGGAAGATTTTTTAGAAAGTACAACCAACCCCTATTACGACGGTGAAGTTGACTATGGAGATAGGGCTGAGCATTGCTGGAACGGTGATCAGGAGAACCCAAATCATATATCAAGATTGCGTTACAACTCCATGTATGTTCCCAAGATCATGAAAAGAATCGCAGAATCAGCTCCAAAAGATGCCGACCTGAACAGTTGGAGATATAAATAGGAAAACATGATGAGATTCGTTTTACGGTGCGTCAAATAAGTATTTATATTATCTTTGCCTTATAATTGAAGAATATGTTTTTATTTATCAGTGGATCAGAGATTTTTGTAATACTCGTTATTGTAGTGATGTTATTTGGTGCAGATAAATTACCTGAGTTGGCCCGTGGTCTGGGAAAAGGAATGCAGCAGTTGAAAAGCGCCACCAATGAAGTAAAAAAAGAAATTACCGAAAGTGCCAAAAAACAGGGCATCGACACCAAATTAGCCGATGATCTGAAAAAAGATGTTAAGAAAATTAAAAACAAGGTTCAGGATAATATTGATGATCTGACCGGACCGATAAAAAGAAATTTTTAGCTTGACACTTTTAGATAATATCATACAATATGACAAAGACCTTTTAGTTTTTCTCAATGGGTTGGGTACCGAAACCTGGGACAGTTTTTGGATTATCATCACCAATCAGCTCAGCTGGATTCCTTTATACCTCGTCTTTGCATATATGATTTTCAAATCCTATGGCTGGAAAAAAGGGCTTGGAATACTATTGTTAATGGCTGTTCTGGTTACTTTTTCCGATCAATTTACCGTTTTTATCAAGGCATACTCCGAGCGTCTTCGGCCAAACAGGGATCCTTCAATCAATGAATTCATTCGAATATTAAAAAATAACAAGAGTTTTAGTTTTGTTTCGGGTCATGCCACAACGTCTACGGCAGTAACTTTGTTCATGCACCTGAGCCTTAAAAAATATTATCCCTATACAGGTTTATTTTTTATATGGCCACTGCTCTTTGCCTATAGCAGAATTTATATCGGGGTACACTTTCCTCTGGATGTGACAATGGGAGCGATTCTAGGGTTACTTATCGGATATTTATTTTATAAACTCAGCTTAAGTATGCTTAGCTGGATAGATCGAAAATCTAAACTACCATCAGGTTACAACCCCTGATATCTGAATGATCAAATCTTCCAAGGATTTCAAAATGCACCTCATCAATACGTCGGCCCAGGTCTTGAGTCGCTATAAAAGAGCAGGAATTTATATTGGCCAGGTCAATAATGTTTATTCCTCCTGATTTTCCCGGGGAAAGCATGTTAAAAGGATCTTCAGGGTCTCTTGTGAATACTTTCATCCATGGAGGAGTTTCAAAAATTCCATCTCCCTTTGAATAGGCCTGAGACAATAATTCGGTCATACCGTATTCTGAATGAATCCGTGATACACCAAGGCCTTTTGCAAGTAAGTCATGTAATTCCTGTCTCACTAATTCCTTTCTTTTTCCCTTCATCCCTCCAGTTTCCATGACGATGGTATTCTTAAGTTTGAATTTTCTTGTTTCGATCAAATCAAGTAAAGCATATGACACTCCAATCAAAAGAATATTATCTCCTTTGGCATCCAATTGCTCTAATTTTTCCGCCAATTCAGCCAGGTTGTCCAAGTAAAAACCGCTGTGTTCAGATTCACTTTTTCTAATCATATAGTCAACCATGTATATTAAGGATGAACCCTTTCTCTCTAAATACCCCGGTAATAAAGCGAGTATGGTCAAATCTTGAATAGGGCCGTAAAAGTGTTCAAAACCCTTAATAAAACTCTTTTCATAAATACCCAGATCTGTAACCAAATGTTTACTCTGGGTCAAACCGGTAGTTCCGCTGCTTAAAAAGGTGATCTGAACCGGATCATCTGAACTGATTATGGTGTGCGTCTTAAAAAATTCTATGGGCAAAAAAGGAATGTTTTTGACTGCGCTGACATCGGAAGGTTTTACTCCAATTAAATGTAAAAATCTTTGGTAGGTGGGGTTATTTAGTGCCTGGTTACGAAATATTTCCAAAGCAACTTCATCAAACGCTGCCCGGTTTGTCAAATTGAATATTTCATTGACTCTCATTCCATTGTTTTTAACAAAAGTACCCCTTTTTTACGCAACCAATTAATAAATGAGCATCTTAAAAAGTACTAAGGAGCATAAATTTTTGACGAATGATGGTGGTAAAAAGGTTATTTTTTGTAATTTTTGCAGTTGTATTATTTGTATCATGCTCAGATGATGATAGTTCTAGTTATCATTATGAACTATTACCCGTAGAAGATGCATTAGTACCGGAAGAATTCGTATTCGGTGAAGTATATGATTTGACAGTAAAATATATTGTGCCGGATGACTGTTATATAAGCAGTGATATATTATATGAATACGACCAGGATGCAAGAAATGTCGCGGTTATTTCACTAGTAATTGATGAAAATAACTGTGATATTATGGATTTGGAACAAGACTTGACCTTTCAGGTTCAGGCGCTTCAGTCAAATCCATATATTTTTAAATTCTGGCAAGGAGACGATGAAAATGGAGAACCCATATATTTGATAATGGAAGTACCCGTAATAAATTTAAGTGATCAGGAAACCAATGAGTTTAAAGCAACTCATACAAAAATGTAAACATGGAGATATTATCTCTCAATCAGAAATTTACCACCTTTTTTCTGGTAAGTTGTTTGCTATATGTCTAAAATACTCGAAAACCACTGAAGAAGCTGAAGATAATCTGCAAGAAGCATTTATCACCATTTTTGGTAAAATAGATCAGTTTAAATTTAAGGGTTCGTTTGAAGGTTGGATGAAAAGGATTGTAATCAACACGGCCCTTCAGACCTATAGACAAAAAAATGTTTTAAATCTGGTTGAAGAAAATTATCCTGATGAAGTTGAAGTTGACATTGATGAAAATGAAATTACACTGGATTATTTATTGAAAATAATTCAGGAGTTACCTGAACGGTACAGATTAGTATTTAATCTATATGTGCTCGACGGATATTCACACAAAGAAATATCTGATTTATTGCATATAGCGGAAGGAACCTCTAAATCAAATTTATCAAGGGCAAGGCTGATATTAAAAGATAAGGTTGAATTAAGTCAGCTACAGAAAAATGCAGGGCTGTTTTAAGTAAATTGTTAATGTTAGAAAGAAAAAACATAGATCGAGTTTTTCAGGAAAACTTAAAAGACATGGAAATATATCCGAGCAAACGTGTTTGGACTAATATTGAAAGTCATCTGAGTAACAAGCCTGTTAGAAAACCGATTGCCTTGTGGAAAAAGATGAGCGGAATTGCCATGTTGCTTATGGCATTTGTATCTGCAGGATTTTTCTATTATAATACCAAATCAACTACAGTTATTCAGCCTCAGGTAAGTGAATCAGGCATTGAAACCACAAAAAAGGGTTCGGTAAAAAAGCTGGTTCCCGTTTTTATAAAACCTGAATCTAATATCGCTGAAAATACGAAGGAAATAAAGGCCTCTCGTAAGCCTCAACGGGCTATTCTTACGAAGAAGGCTACTAATAAAGTCATCGTCACTTCTAATGACATTTCAACAGTGTATTCAAGCGTCGAAAATAAATATGTCGTTGACAAAGACGATTTTTTAAAAGAACTTGATCAAAGTGAGTCTATCACCGCACGAATGGAGAACATTCCTGATATGGATGTAGAACCTACTGCTCCTGATAAAAAATGGTCCGTCGGGCCAACCGTAGCGCCGGTTTTTTACAATTCACTGCAAGATGGATCTCCTTTAAATGACGCTTTATCAGAGAATACCAAGACTTCCGATAATGCCCTTTCATTTGGTGTAAAAGTAAATTATCAGGTAACTAATAAATTCTTTATACAATCAGGAGTTAATAAAGTTGAACTGGCTTACAATACTCAAGATGTGAATGCTTTGATTTCCTCTTCAAAAAATGCTTCCAGCAATATCAATACAAGTAAGGCCGGTGTTATTGTAACATCTGTTAGAAGGGGGCAAAATTCAGAGTCTGGAAACGAACTTAATAAATCAGGTGTCAGCGGAGAAATCAATCAATCAATAGAGTATTTTGAACTCCCCATTGAGATGAAATATAATTTGTATGACAAGAAGCTCGGCTTAAATTTAGTGGGTGGATTCAGTACTTTGATACTTTCCAATAATTCCGTTTCCATGGTGACTCAAAACAGCATTACTGATTTAGGTGGCGCCAATAATCTTAACGACTTGAATTTTAGTGGTAACGTTGGGGTTGATCTTGACTATAAAATCAGCAAAAGCTGGTACTTGAACGTTGCCCCGATGTTTAAATATCAATTCAACACTTACTCCGGTAATGCCGGAAATTTCAGACCTTACTATTTTGGCTTATATTCTGGATTAAATTATAAGTTTTAAAACTGGTTAATAATTCCTTATTCCCCAGGTTTCCTTCGTCGAGTTATTGCGAATATCCTATTTTATACCCTCGGAACATTAAATTATTTTCAATAATTGCAAAATCATATAATAATTACTGCTAATTTTACATTCTGGTAATTATACTGGATATTGTTTTTAACGACTATTAATAATTAAAATTTAATAAAAAATGGGATTAGTTGCAGCCGATTTTGGTATCAAAAATACTTTAGATCAATTAAATGTAAAAGATGTTAATGAGGGAACTTCCACTGGATCTGATTTCTTTGCAACAGGAGAATTACTGGAGTCTTATTCTCCGGTTGACGGGACCTTAATCGCGAAAGTCAAAACCACTACTAAAGCCGATTATGAAAGAATGATGCAAACCTCGCAGGAGGCTTTTACGCAATGGCGAATGGTTCCTGCCCCTCAAAGGGGTGAGATAGTAAGGCAATTTGGTGATAAGCTAAGAGAGCTAAAAGAACCTCTGGGAAAATTGGTTTCTTATGAGATGGGAAAAAGTCTGCAAGAAGGTTTAGGAGAGGTTCAGGAAATGATTGACATCTGTGATTTCGCTGTTGGACTCTCACGTCAATTACACGGTTTAACCATGCACAGTGAAAGACCTGGCCACAGAATGTATGAACAATATCATTCATTGGGTGCCGTAGGAATCATTTCTGCCTTTAATTTTCCTGTGGCAGTATGGGCGTGGAATACGGCTTTGGCGTGGATATGCGGAGATGTTTGCGTATGGAAACCCAGCGAAAAAACACCGCTTTGTGGCATCGCATGTCAACACATTGCAGCCTCCGTTTTCAAAGCTAATAATCTTCCTGAAGGTATTTCTTGTCTGATCAATGGTGATTTTCGAGTAGGCGAAATGCTTACCGCTGATAATAGAGTTCCATTGGTTTCAGCAACCGGATCAATTAGAATGGGAAAACTTGTAGCTCAAAGTGTTGCGGCTAGACTGGGTAGATCCTTATTGGAATTAGGAGGGAACAATGCCATCATTGTTAGTCCTGATGCGGATATCAAAATGACGGTTATAGGTGCAGTATTTGGTGCTGTTGGAACAGCTGGTCAGAGATGCACCTCAACAAGAAGACTTATCATTCATGAAAGCCTCTATAATACGGTAAAAGAAGCTCTTATTGAGGCCTATTCACAGTTGCGTATAGGAAACCCTCTTGATGAGCAAAATCATGTAGGCCCATTAATTGATCACGATGCCGTCAAAATGTACAAGGCTGCCATTGAACAGGTTGTTTCAGAGGGCGGTAAACTTTTATTAGAAGGAGGAGTCCTTTCAGGAGAGGGCTATGAAAGCGGATGTTATGTAAAACCAGCCATAGCAGAAGCAGATAACTCTTTTCAGATTGTTCAACATGAAACTTTTGCGCCCATCTTATATCTGTTGAAATATTCCGGAGGTGTTGAAAATGCCATAGCAATTCAAAACGGTGTGGTTCAAGGCTTGTCTTCTGCCATAATGACCAATAATTTGAGGGAGGCTGAAAAATTCTTGTCAGTAGCAGGTTCAGATTGTGGTATTGCCAATGTCAATATAGGAACCTCTGGTGCCGAAATAGGTGGTGCCTTTGGTGGTGAAAAAGAAACAGGAGGAGGTCGTGAATCTGGTTCAGATGCCTGGAAAGTTTATATGAGAAGGCAGACAAACACAATTAACTATACTACAGAGCTGCCATTGGCACAGGGAATAAAATTTGATCTTTAGCTTTTTAATAGACAAAAAAAATCGCCCCGATCCCTCGGGGCGACATTTGGTTGAAATAAATCAACCAAAATCAACTAACCAAACCTTATTTTAAATATTTTTAATCGTCTTAAATCTCTATTAAACTTTAAACGATTCTGTTTCTATTTTGTTGTTTCTTACAAAAAAAATATCTGTTCATTTTAATCACCGTTGTAAGAACTTTTCCCCAATCGGGACTTCATATTGTTCATATGCTCATCATCCTTTTTAGGAAGTACAAAAATAATCACATCCAAGTCCAAAATATCTTAATCTAATGTTAAAATAATTCTATCAACAGACCAAACAAATGCAAAGATCATTTATCAGTATACTATTCAATATTCGTGCCAACTTATTCGAATAAATCATAAAAAATGTTAATGTTTAATATACTCATTTTTAAATAGACTACAATCTAAATCCCTCATATTAAATAATGTATAATTTATTTAGACGTAAACAACTCACAATTCTTACATCATAATTTACTTTATTTTTTTGGGAATGATCAACAACTAGTTCTGCACAAGGTTAAGAATCATCTCTGATTTTTTTAGTTGGTTTAAACCATTTTTTCAAGAAAAAAACATGCGTTTTAAAATCAAAAGAAACATCTTCATAATTATACTATTCACTTCAAAATTACGTTTAATAGAAAGAGTTTAATCCTTTAAACTTTTGCTATGAAAAAATTTGTAATTACCCTGGGTATCCTGTTGGGTACTATTTCTGTTTATTCTCAATCTTATGACGGGAAGGGAGACCGAATGATAAATCTCGGATATGAGGCTTATGGCTATGGAGAAGGTGTTAAAGGCACATTTGATTATGGGTTAAATAAGCTATTTTCAATCGGGGGCGGCGCCAGCGTATATTTTAATGATGAGGAAAATGAATATTATATTTATGCCCGGACCAACCTGCACCTCGGTATCGTTTTCGATCTACCCTGTAAATTAGATATTTACCCTGGCTTGGCCATAGGATATTTATCCAGCGAGAAAGTTGGTATTTCGGGATATGTGGGAATCCGATATTTGTTTACCGAAAAAATAGGCCTTTTTGCTGAAATAGGAAATAATGGCGCAATCGGCTTAAGCATCAACGTCTAGATCAGTTTCGATACTGTTTAGGGAGTTCTTTAATGCCCGTTACTTTATGATATCCTTCTCTGCCGTTCACGGAATAGAGAATAATAGCCTCATCATCTTCTAAATCAAAAGGTATTTCCTTTTTTACTACAGGCGGTTTATTTCCATATTCCTTTGCTGGATCACTATGCATTATATTCTCGTGCTCTCTGAGTTTTGAAACATTAGCTTCCAACAAAAAACCATTGCTGTTAAATTGAGGAACTACGCCATACTCATGATTCTGAAAAAATATTTTAGAAAAAGATAAATTCAATGAGGTTGTTTGGCCTTCAAATCTAATGGTTGTTCCTTCTGACCCTTGTTTTCCTCCTACCCAATAAAAATATACTTTTTCATCTATTGAAAAAGGAGCGGACGTCTCCAGGCTTTGTGTTTTGCAACCAAACGACAGAAATAAAATGAACAATGGTATAGTAAGAATTGATTTAGATCTGAAATCTTTCATAAAAATATATTTTGATTAATAGGCTCTTTGCCTTTTACCTTCATAAAAATTAATAAAGGCCTTATTGACTACTTTCATTCCACCAGGAGTTGGAAAATCACCAGTGAAATACCAATCACCAGTATCATTGGGGCAAGCATTGTGCAGGTTCTCTATGGACTGAAAAATAATTTTTAATTCCGCACTAATATTTTCTGTTTTGAGCAGTTGTGCTATTTTATCAGAAATTTCTTCGGGTGTAAAAGGTGCATAGATTTCTTTTACATAATTTTCAGGATTTTCATCATCCAGGCTATTCTTGCATTTGTTATATACCTTTTCAACAAGGTGGTATAAGTCTCTTTCTTTCAAAAGCTCAAGGGTGGCCTTAAATGCGATAAATTCATCTATTCGAGCCATGTCAATTCCATAGCAATCCGGATATCTTATCTGAGGAGCAGATGAAACCACTATAATTTTCTTTGGGCCTAAACGATCAAGAATCTGTATTATACTCTTTTTCAGAGTGGTTCCTCTAACAATACTATCGTCAATAATTACCAAATTATCAGTCGCTTTAACTACTCCATAAGTAACATCATAAACGTGAGCAACTAAATCGTCTCTGCTATTGTCATCCGTGATAAAGGTCCTTAATTTCGCATCCTTAATGGCTATCTTCTCAATTCTCGGTCTTTCGGAAAGAATCTCTGTAAGTTTTTTAGCTGAAATATTTTTATTTCCCTTTAGAATAGTTTGCAGTTTATGTTCATTCAAATACTCCTCAGCTGCCTCTGTCATACCATAAAAAGAAGTCTCTGCAGTGTTCGGTATATAGGAAAACACGGTGTTCGAAATATCATTGTTAATAGCTTCCAGAACCTTCGGGAATATATATTTTCCCAACATTTTTCTTTCCTGATAAATAGAAGCATCGCTCCCCCTTGAAAAATATATCCGTTCAAAAGAACAAGATTTCTTAGGAAGCTGATCCATAACCTGTTCAACGCTAACCGTTCCATCCTTTTTTATAATCAAGGCGTGAGCTCTGTCAATCTCCTTTACCTTATCTATATCGACGTTGAAAACAGTTTGGATCACTGGTCTTTCTGAAGCAACTACAACCACCTCATCGTCCTGGTAATAAAAGGCAGGTCTTATTCCCGCCGGATCTCTTAGTACAAATGCGTCTCCATGCCCTATCATTCCAGCCATCGCATAACCTCCATCCCAGTTCTTAGAGGCTCTTCTTAATATTTTTTGAACATTTAGCTCTTTGGCAATTAAAGGAGAGGCTTCTTTCTTACTAATCCCTTTTTGTTTAAATTGATAGTAAAGATCTAATACTTCGTCGTCTAAAAAATGACCAATCTTTTCAAGTACGGTCACTGTATCAGTATATTCTTTGGGGTGCTGACCTAATTCAATTAATTCTTTCAGTAGCTCTCCGGAATTGGTCATGTTAAAATTTCCTGCTACAATCAAATTTTTATGTTTCCAGTTATTCTGCCTAAGAAATGGATGAACACTTTCCAGACTATTATTCCCAAAGGTTCCATAACGCACGTGCCCGAGGTAAATATTTCCTAAATAAGGCATATTCTCCAACTGCCAGTCTAAATCATTGGCCTTATCAGGGTGCTCTGAAATCACACCATTAACACGAGAATTAATTTTAGCAAAAACATCCTGAATGGGCTGTTGATCATTAGATCTGACCCGGCTAATATATCTAACACCCGGAGGTACGTCAAATTTAATACTGGCAAAACCTGCACCGTCCTGACCTCGGTTGTGTTGCTTCTCCATGAGGAGATACATTTTATTAATACCGTAAAATGCTGTTCCGTATTTTTCTTTATAAAATTGCAACGGCTTAAGAAGTCTCACCATCGCAATTCCACATTCATGTTTTATAGCATCACTCATTATTATGACCAGTTAATGTGTTAACTCAATTTCAAACTGTGTTAACTGCTTAAATTGTTTCAATCTGGTTTGAATTTCTTCTTGACTAAGGTCAAACATTCTTTCAGCTCCAAATTTCTCAACACAGAACGAAGCAAAATTCGAACCATAAATAATAGCTCTTTTCATGTTTTCAAAAGAAATATCATGGGTGCTGGCAAGATAACCAATGAATCCTCCTGCAAAGGTGTCTCCTGCGCCTGTTGGATCAAAGATTTCTTCTAGAGGCAGGGCCGGTGCAAAAAACACATCCCCGTTATTAAACAGAAGGGCCCCGTTTTCTCCTTTTTTTATGACTACATAATCAGGCCCCATCTTGTGAATTTTCTGAGCTGCCTTTACCAGCGAATACTCTCCGCTGAGTTGTCTGGCTTCTTCATCATTAATCGTAATAACATCCACTTTTTTAATCACCTCCATCAATTCATCAAGGGTGTTATCCATCCAGAAATTCATAGTGTCCAACACTACCAGTTTTGGGCGTATGGGGATTTGTTTTATTACAGACATCTGCACCGAAGGATGTAAATTCCCCAACATCAAAAAATCACAATCCACAAAGTTATCCGGGACTACCGGATTAAAATCTGCTAATACATTAAGGTCTGTAATAAGTGTATCTCTGGTATTCAAATTGTAATCATAACGACCACTCCAAAAAAAGGTCTTTCCATCCTTTACAACTTCTAATCCTGTTAAGTCTATATTCCTATCTCTTAACAGTTGCAGGTATTTATCAGGAAAGTCACCTCCAATTACGGATATCAGCCCAGAGTTGAGTTTAAAATAAGATGCAGATAATCCAATATAGGTAGCTGCCCCGCCTAAAATTTTATCGGTTTTACCAAATGGTGTCTCTATTGCATCAAATGCAACCGTGCCAACAATTAAAAGTTTCCCCATGTCTGTCCAAATTACTTATTTTTGCAAAAATAAGTTTTAAAAATGACTATTAAAGAAATACAAGAAGAAATTATTGACGACTTCGATGTCTTTGAAGACTGGATGCAACGTTATGAATTCATTATAGAAATGGGTAAATCACTCCCGCTTATAAATGATATCAATAGAACAGAAAGCAACCTGATAAAGGGGTGTCAGTCAAAGGTTTGGTTGCATGCTGACTTTAAAGATGGTAAACTGATTTTCTCAGCTGATAGCGATGCAATTCTAACCAAAGGTATTATATCACTATTACTAAGAGTTTATAGTGAACAGTCCCCTGAAGACATACTAAAGTCTGATCCGTTTTTTATTGATGAAATAGGCCTAAAAGAACATTTATCGCCAACACGAGCCAATGGTCTTTTGTCTATGGTAAAGCAAATTAAGCTGTTGGCACTGGCTTATCAAACCAAAAACAGTTGATGTTTTCTACATTTGGCTGGAAAGATTCATTAACTTATCTTTGCCCTTATTTAGAATCATTTTAAAGAAACGTCATGAATGTTATAGAGAAGGAAGATCTTGGAGAAAAAATTGTAGCCAAGATCAAAACCATTTTTGATCCTGAAATTCCTGTGGATATATATGAATTAGGATTAATTTATGATGTATTTGTCAATGAAGATACAGATGTAAAGGTATTGATGACGCTTACGTCTCCAAATTGCCCTGTGGCTGAAACCTTGCCCATGGAGGTTGAGGAAAAGATTCGGTCAATTGAAGGAGTCAGAAATGCTGAAGTTGAAATCACCTTTGATCCGACCTGGACACAAGACATGATGAGTGAGGAAGCAAAACTTGAATTAGGCTTTCTTTAATTTAATCTTTTCAGATGGATGGTGAAATAGTAAATAGAGTTGCAAACAGTAAGCTTGTAACGCTTGATTTAGAGGAATTCTTCCCAACTGGTGAAAGAGTTCTTTTGGATATTCATAAATGGTTGCATGACGGACTGGTCTTGAAAGAAAATGATTTTAGAGAGACCGTCAAAAACCACAATTGGGAACAGTACGCTGGAAAGTATATCGCAATCACCTGTTCAACGGATGCAATAATCCCTTCGTGGGCGTATTTATTGATTAGCGTATCACTTTCAAAGTTTGCGAAAAAATTCATTATTGGAGATTTGGATTTGCTCGAAAATATAATCTTTCAGGAAGTTGTTGAATCAATTGATGTTGAGGCCTTTCATAATGTTCCTGTAATTATAAAAGGATGTTCCAATAAACAAATTCCAGAATCGGCTTATGCCCTTTTAGTTAAAAGACTTTTCCCTGTCGTTTCTTCATTAATGTTCGGTGAGGCTTGCTCTAGTGTCCCTCTGTATAAAAAGAAAAGATAGTCTTTCATTTATTACTTAAAATTTGGTTATTTTTACCAAAATTTAAAAATACCTTTCCCCCATGAAAAAAATTATAGTTGCAATAGTCCTGCTCTTTGGAATGAGCATGCTAAATGGACAAACCAAAGAGGAATTAAAGGCCTTAAAAAAAGAAAAAACCGATTCTATTGACGTTTTAAAAGGAAAAGCTGACGCTATTCAGGGAGAGATTGATGCGCTCCCGGGATGGAGATTAAAAGCTACCGGAACTATTGGGGGTAGTGTTTCAGGTTTTAATAACTGGTATGCCAAGGAATCTCCAAACTCATCGGTAGGAAATTTTGGTATAAATATAAATGCCTTCGCTGATCTTATAGAAGATAAATATTTTTGGAAAAACGCTACCAATATTAATATTGGATGGGTAAAATTTGATGATAAAGATGATCCCACTGACAGCGATAATTATGAAGTTGCTACCGACGTTTTCAATCTTTCTTCTCTATACGGATACAAAGTTGCCAAGAACTTCGCTGTTTCAGCCTTAATGGAATACAGGTCAACCTTAGTGAACAATTTTAATGACCCGGGATTTTTAGACCTTGGTGTTGGTGGTACCTGGACTCCAGTATCAAATCTTGTTATTGTGATCCACCCTGCGAATTACAATTTTGTTTTTAGTCACGGTGATTCTGAATATGATTCAACCTTTGGTGCTAAGGTAGTTGCAGACTATACGCGGTCATTTAATGGCTTTAATGTTAAATCCAACCTATCCGTCTTCATGAGTTATGAAGGATCCAATTATTCAAATTATACATGGACAAATTCCTTTAGTTATACTTTCTGGAAATCTTTAGGTGTTGGATTTGACTTTGGTTTGCGTAAAAACAAACAGGAAGCACTTAATTATGAGTTAAAATCAGATCCTGGCGCCAATTTTGACTCTATTGACAATGAATTACAATCTTATTGGCTGTTAGGGTTAAATATAACTTTGGATTAGCCGTTGAAATCTAATCTCCTATTGAATCATTGATAAAACTTAAAGTTTTTTCTCTTTTTTTAGCATACAATGTTAATTTTAATAAATTAGCATAAACGAAGAAATATGTCATTATTAGTTTTATACGGCCTTGTTTCTATCGCTTTTTCGTTTTTATGTTCCATTTTGGAGGCTGTACTGCTGAGTATCACGCCAACATATATAAGCGTAAAAATTAAAGAGGGAAAGTTATATGCGATTACACTTAAAAAACTTAAGGAAAATATTGATCAGCCTTTAATCGCCATATTAACGGTAAACACTATTGCCCATACAGTTGGGGCAATTCTAGTGGGGGTTCAAGCTGAAAAAACATTTGGATCAGGAAATAATGCAGTGGGTATTGTATCTGCCATAATGACCCTACTCATACTTGTTATATCCGAAATTATTCCTAAGTCTATCGGTGCCAATTTTTGGAGGCATTTGGCAAAATTCGCCTCCATGGCTATTGTAATTTTAATGTTTCCTCTTAAATATACGGGTGTGCTTTGGGTGCTTGAATTTACGACCAAATTAATAGGTAAAAACAGGCATCACACAAATGTCAGCCGTGAAGATTTTCACGCCATGGCCGATATCGCCCAGGAAGAAGGGGTTTTTCAGGAATCTGAAAGCAAGGTCATCAAGAATATAATTGACTTTGACAAGATTGTTGTAAAAGATATCATGACTCCAAGAACTGTAGTGAAAACAGCCTCGGAACATATGAAAATAAGAGAATTTTACGACAATAATCCAAAGCTGAAGTTTTCTCGCATCCCTATCTTTAATCAATCCTCTGATAATATTTCAGGGTATTTTCTCAAAGACGAATTGTTTGAATCAATTATAGACGGAAAAGGAGATGAAGAACTCAAAAGTATTTCAAGAGAGATCTTTGTAACACAAAGACAAATGCCTATTAAACCCCTGTTTGATAAACTCATTGAAAAACAAGAACATATAGCTCTCGTTGTTGATGAGTTTGGCTCAGTTAGTGGAATAGTGTCACAGGAGGATATTATTGAAACATTACTTGGGTTTGAAATTGTAGATGAAAGTGATGGCCATGAAGACCTTCAGGTTCATGCCAGAAAATTATGGAAAATACGAGCGGAAAGAAATGGCATTATAGACGCCAATACTTTTGGAGATAAGAATTAGTTATTCTCGTCGTACTCCTGATATAAAAAATCGTTATAAGGAAATCTCGTCATGTGAATTTTCTTAACTTCTTCAAAAACCAAGGCCTTAAATTCGTCTAAATTGTCTTTATTTAAAGCAGAGATAAACACACAACGGTTCTCCATTTTTGCAAACCAGGATTTCTTCCATTCATCCAGGGAATAATGCATTTTCGTTTTTTCTGTAGTTAAATCATCTTCATCAATGGTCTCATGATTATAGGCATCAATCTTATTAAAAACCATTATCACAGGCTTATCCTGATTCTTCCCATCCGGAGTAATTTCCGCAATTATATTATTTACAGAGTCAATGTGATCCTCAAAATTGGGATGAGAAATATCCACGACATGCAATAACAGGTCAGCTTCTCTCACTTCATCAAGAGTTGATTTAAATGATTCCACCAACTGAGTTGGCAGTTTTCTAATAAACCCCACCGTATCCGTCAATAAAAAAGGAACATTTCTAATGACCACCTTTCTCACAGTGGTGTCAAGGGTTGCAAATAATTTATTCTCCGCAAAAACGTCACTCTTGCTGACAACATTCATCAGAGTTGACTTCCCGACATTCGTATATCCTACAAGTGCAACTCTAACCATCTTACCGCGATTCATGCGTTGCACTGACATTTGTTTGTCAATTTTTTTTAGTTTGCTTTTCAGCAGGGATATCTTGTCTCTAATGATCCTCCTGTCAGTCTCTATTTCGGTTTCACCAGGACCTCTTAATCCAATCCCTCCTTTTTGACGTTCAAGGTGTGTCCACATCCTGGTCAATCGTGGGAGTAAATACTGGCATTGCGCTAACTCCACCTGTGTATAGGCATATGAAGTCTGAGCCCTTTGGGCAAAAATATCAAGTATCAGGTTGGTTCTGTCCAGAATTTTGCAGTCCAGAATTTTTTCAATATTTCGCAATTGAGCGGGGTTTAACTCATCGTCAAAAATGACAGTTTTCACTCCATTGTTTTCAATAAATTCCTTGACTTCAGACAATTTACCAACTCCGATAAAGGTTTTGGGGTTCGGATATTCTAATTTTTGAGTAAACCTTTTGATCACCTCGCCACCTGCCGTATAAGTAAGGAATTCCAGCTCATCCAAATACTCTTTTGACTTATCCTCTTTTTGTTCCTTGGTAATGACACCTACCAGAACAACATTCTCAATATTTGAATCCCTTTTTTCTATCATTCAGCAAATTTACGACCCTTTTTATATAAATCTACTTGATTTTTACTATTTTGGACTTTCCCTGATCTCTGTCTATGTCCCAAATCTTTTCCATAGCTTTTTATAATCTGGAGAATCTTTTCGATTACGAAAATAAAGAGTCTACTTTGGATAAAGATTATACTCCTGAAGGAATTTATAAATGGGACAGAAATAGGTATTTTCATAAAATTAATAATCTGGGATATGCCATTTCAAAAATAGGTGAAACGAGATCCGGTACTCCCCCTGTTTTACTTGGAGTTTGCGAAGTAGAAAACGAAACTTGTCTGATAGATCTCATCCAAACGGAAGCCTTAAAACCTTTTAATTATGGTTATATATTCCACAAATCTGCTGATCAAAGAGGGATCCATGTTGCATTTTTGTTTCAAAAAGAACATTTCGTTCATGAAGAAACAAAAAGTTTTTCCATAGATGTATCCCACAACTGTGAGTCAGACACGACCAGAGATATTATGTTGATCAACGGGAGGCTTTTTGAAAAAAACATATCAATACTCATTAATCACTGGCCGTCACGAACAGAAGGAACAAAAAAAACCAATCATAAAAGGCTCGAAGCTGCCCATATGGTTAAGCATATTATCCGGGAAATAAATGAGGAGAATCAGGAATCAAATATTCTCATCATGGGTGATTTCAATGATGATCCTTTAAGTCAAAGCGTAACTCTTTTCACATCGGATGAATTATATAATCCTATGATACCTTTCCAGGAACAGAAAAAAGGATCGGTCAGACACAAAGGTAAATGGATCATGTTTGACCAGATTATTATCAATAAGAACCTGCTTGAATCAAACTGGCTTGAATTCCTTGAAGCTCATATCTATGTTGCTCCATTTCTGACTCAAAAATCCGGTCGACATAAGGGATCCCCAAAAAGAAGTTTTAACGGGAAATTCTTCCAGGGAGGATTTAGTGATCACTATCCGGTTTTTATCTATTTTAGGTTAGTGAAAAATGAATAAACAACTACATTAAAAACGACATTGCTCACCGTTTAATTTCCCAGTATGAGTATATTGTCAAGGTCATAAGTAGTAGAGATGCCTGGGTCTGATCCCAAATACCTGAATCCAAGATTTATTTCACCTTCTAAACAACCTAAATTAATCTCTCCGGATTCTGTAAATGCTATATTGCTCTTGTCAATTGTTCCATCAGAAATTTTTACATCCAAAAGTTGCCAGGTAGCATTTTCTATCTTTTCTTCAAAGTCATGGCTAATCCAGACAGTCAATATTCTTCCCTCCTCAAAGGTGGCCCTGGTCTTAAATGTCAATCGTTCACCTTCTGATTTATCCAAATCTATTTTTGGGCTCACCAACCATACATCCATAATAGTTTCTTGAGAATTATAGGCAGATATCTGCAAAAATGCATTTTCATTCATGCTTCTCTTTTTGAATTTTCCGTTACCAAAATGTACATTCGTATTCTTCCACCCTTGCTTTTCAATGTCAGAAGTGGACTCAAAACTTTCAAAATCCTCATAGTAAATAACCCTGTTACCACTGTCATTTTCACCAGGGCACGTATAAAAATCAGGATCGCACCTTTCTGAGTCATCAGCTATCAAAAAATCAGGATTGTTTAGAATAAATACGGTTTTATCAGTATAATAATCCTTGCTAAGTACAGCTCTCATACTAAACTTTCCATTGGGCAAAAGCTTTGACTTAAAATCAGCATAAGTACTGGTGTAAAGGAAACTCCTTACGAGGTTATCACATTGTTCTATAACACGCTCTCCGTTGTAGCGGTCGAATTGCTCACCTGAATACGTTTTATCCTGTGCATCCTTCGGAAACTGGAGTCCTGATACTTCAATAAAGGTGTTGATCATTTGATCAGAAAGTTCTTCCAGACTAATTTTCCTGGGGTAAATTTCTTCAGTGATCTCTGCCCGGATAATATGGTTATCCAAAAGTGCGTTCGGTATATTTTCCAATTGATTTCCTATCAGGTAACCCAAAAGGAACTGTCCTTTTTCTTCTTTGATACTAAGTCCGGGTAGTTTTATATATACCCTTCTCCCAAAATTATATTTAGTATAAAAAGCTTTTAGATCGATTTTCACCGCAATGCCACATTCGGGATTTTGGGCTTTATCCTGTATGATCATGGTCTTATAAAAATTGCCCGCCTCGTCACTGGAAATAACAAAGCCTTCTATTATTGCTTCATCGTTTTCAGAAAAGGTATAGATCTTTTCCTCTGACTGCTTCAATGCACTAATAACCGCCTTTATATTAGAATTCACTTTTATTTCCACTTCAGGAGAAATGATCACGGGCATATGAAATTCATCATTGGGCAAACATCCGTAAAACAAAAACAAGGTATGTATCAAAAACCAATCAAATTTTTTCACAATTTTATATTTTTTAAATTCTGAAATATATAGAGGTAAAAAATGTGGCCCCATAACCAAACCAGTATTTTGGTCCGAACAGAGGCTTTTCACGACTCTTATCTTCCAACAAAGTTGTATAATTGGCATTTCTGGCTTGTTCAAATCCACCTGTTCTATATACCGTATTCGTAATATTATTGATCGAGACAAAAAAGCCTGCATATTTATTTCCAAACTTCCAGGATTTGCCTCCAACCATGTTTATAATTGAATATGGAGCTATAGATTCCTGTTCTAAAAGTACTTCTGCCACTTTCGGATCAAAATTATTGATCGGTTGACCATCTGCATCTAAATAAAAGTTTTTGGTTCTTAATATTGGAGCCACATCAATGTATGCCCATTGAAAATGGTTGAAACTTAAACCAAACCACCAGTAAGATGGACTAGAATATTCAAACCCCAGGGAATAGGCTTGCTGGGGTCCTCCACCCACAAAATAATTTCTTAAATAGGAGGCTCCCAATTCAACCGGGTCATCAAAATCATCCGAAGTCAAATATAAATTTGGATCATTTGAATAGGCTGATCTTCCAATAGCAGCAACCCCTTTTAACTTTATATTCATGAGAACAGGAACTTCTAAACTCAATTCTATTCCCATCTTAGTTTTATCAATCCCAGTCAATATCTCCTGCACATAGGCATTTGTGTCAGAATTTTCAAGACCCGTCAGCCCATCAGCATAGTAAAAGGAAATTTTGGTTTGATCTTTTAAAGACACATAATACAAACAAAGATTAGCAGTTAAATTAGGGTGTCTTAATAAATAGCTTCCATCAAAAGCGAGCGATTTTTCTTTTATGGGTTCTAAAATAATGTCATTATTCTGCCGCACATTAGAAAACAAATTTTGCATTGCTGGTGGTCTTTCCAAATAATTGGCATTCAAATAAAAAATATGTCTGCCACTTAATTTATAGGTAAAACCCGTTTTAAAACTCAATGTGTTAAAATCAACTTTCTTGCTTTTGCCTAGAGACTCTTCATTGGGAAATGCCCCGTTTTCATATATGCCGGTTCTTTGATAACTGGTTGAATTTATTCCTACAGCCAGAAAAGCTTCTGCTTTTCTGGAAGCATAATTCCCCCTGACAAAGGCATTCCAAAGACCAGCATTCAGTACGTAGTTATACTTGAATTTTTCATTTTCAACTACAATTCGGTTACTTTCAAGCAGGTTACTTTGAGCTTGAGTCCAGTTATCTGCATATGTGTCCACGTCTAAATAACCCTTACCCCCCAGCAAATCGATCATATAGGCATAGTTTTCCGATGTTAGCAAGACCATACTCATTGAAGCATCCATTGAGAATTGACTGTTTAGCTTTTTATGGATGCCGGAATCTAATGAAAGAAAAACATCATCATGCCTGTCCTCATAAAGCACATAAATTGAGTTTCCCTCGTTTGAAGGCCGCTGATTTGCCTCATATAAACCTGCCCAATTAATCTGCCCTTCAGATAAAAATTTTCTTTCCGCCAAATAAGCACCAGTATAGTTAGGATCATCTCTATCTCGTAAAAAATAACTTGGTAATTTCTGATAATAAGTAGGATCAGGATTATTACCTCCCCCGATGATGACTTCAGATTCCTGAAGCCATCGCCCTCCTCCATAATCCAATCTGCTTGATCCTCCATTTCCATATTGATACGTCAGATGACTGTGAAAATGAGTTGAAGTATTCATGTTGAAGTTATAGTTGAGTTGAAAAATCGGTTCAGCTACCCTTTTTATACGTGAATTTCTTATTCTCCCCCCTTGAAGGCCCCAATATGAATTGTACTCAATGTCTTTCAATTCATAAACCTCCTGGGTCAAAGGAGAGGATTTTCCTCTTTCATTATAGGCATAAATAAATGAGGCATTCAAAAGGTGCTTCTCACCAATTTGTTTGTCCACTGAAACCAGCCCGGAATAGGCTTTGTAGATAGTACCCGCTCTAAACCCTTCATCGCCAAACCTCAAGGAAGCCGAAATAGTATAGGCCCAACCATTACTTTGGAGGCCACTTGAATAGGTTGCCATTAAACGATTTAAATAATTTTTATTTGATGCAGCATACGATATTTTTAACGCCTTGCGTTGTCTCGAAGCGCTGCTTATCATATTGACACTTGCCGATAAACTCCCCATTCCGAAAGGCGAACTCGTTAAAGCCGGGTAGACTTCCTGATTTCGCAAGGCATCATTGAGACCGCCCCAATTACTCCATTCCGGACGGTTGTTGAAAATTTTGTTCATTTTTACACCGTTCAACATGACCGTACTATACCCCGTTCCTAAACTTCTTGGTTTAAAGAAGGTCATACTAAAATCAAAGGCTGCCGTGCGAGAAAATACATTTTTTGAAGCAGATAAAACCCCCGTAATATAATTTGAGTCTTCACTGTTTCCTTCCAGATCTTCCTGGTCCAATTCCACCCATTGATCTCGTGAATTATCAAGAGGCACCGGCGATATTTTGATCGTTCCCATATCAATGACTTTTAAACTATCCGGAGATTCAAGTTGTCCATTAACGCTTTTGTAAACCAAGAAGCACATAAAAAATAAAAATAGAAACCTCATGAATTCCCTGTCTAACATTAATTTACATCTTATTCATGCATGAATTTTAATCAGGTTAACACTCAAAAAAATAAAGTAAAAAGTGAGTTGACTTTTAAACTTAAAGGCGACTAAATAAAACCCGCTGCGATAAGATGATTAGTTCAAAAGACCTTGTATCCTTTATATTTATGCTGTTGTTCCTGTCTGAGGTTATCATTTCTCAAACCAACAAATTCAGCATAAGAACTGTCGCTTTTTATAATGTTGAGAACTTGTTTGACACGATTGATGATCCAGATACACTTGATGATGATTATACACCTGAAGGGAGGAATCAATACAATGCCTCAAACTATTCTCATAAAATTGAAAATATAGCTTCCGTAATAAGCAGCATGGGCGCAGATATAGCAAAATCAAGTCCTGTGATTCTAGGTCTCGCTGAAATTGAAAACCTTAAGGTATTGGAAGATTTAGTAAAATCTGAGCAAATCAAAAATGAGGGGTATCAAATCATCCATTATGATTCCCCCGATAGACGTGGAATAGACGTTGCACTGATCTATAAGCAAGCTCATTTCTCTCCGATCCATCATGAAAAAATTGAACTAAGAATCTGGGATGAAAAAGGAGCAAGAATTTTTACAAGAGACATCCTCTGGGTAAGTGGAATTATGGATGATGAAGTAATCCATTTGATTATTAATCATTGGCCTTCAAGGCGGGGAGGAAGATCAAGAAGCGAGCCCAAAAGGATGAAAGCCGCCTACATGGTCAGGCATACCATCAGTAAAATATACCAAGAATATCCCGATGCCAAAATTATCATAATGGGAGATTTTAATGATGATCCGATCAATAAGAGTCTTAAAGAGGTGTTATTGGGAAGCCTCGACTCATCCAAAACAGCAGTCCAGCACTTCTTTAACCCAATGGAGAAAATGTTTAAAAAGGGGCTCAACACTTTGGCCTATAGAGACGGGCTAAACCTGTTTGACCAGGTGCTTTTGAGTAAAAACTTATTGAGAACAGAGAAATCAACCAGTAACTTAACATTTTTTAAAGCCGGTATTTATAACCCTGAAAATCTAAGTGCTCAAACAGGAAAATATAAGGGTTACCCCTACAGGAGTTTTGAAAACAATAAATATGTGGGAGGATATAGTGATCACTACCCGGTTTATATTTATTTGATCAAGGCATATTGAGACCTGTTCACAATACTCATTCCAATTTCATTTCTTCAACCTCAACAATTTTATTGTTTTCGTAAACAACTTTAGTCTTTTTGTCCATAAACCAATAGTACCATGTCCCTATCTTGGCGCCATGATCGTAAAATGCAACGCACTTTCTATTCCCATTCTCATAATAACTTTCCCATGAAGAGTGCAACTCGTTTTCTTTGGTCAGGAAGCCATGCTGCATAATCGCACCGCTGTCGTAATAAATCGTTACCTCAAACAAATCCCCAACAGGTTCTATTTTTTGATTTTTTTTGTCTTGAGAAAATGCGAAAGATGTAAAAAAAACGAAGAATAGTAATATCTTTATCCTGTTCATTATTTTTGTCATTTTATAGTTAATACTCAAAGTTATGAGATATATGCGTTTATTCATATGACAATTATCATTATTGAAAACCTTAACATTGAAATTAGAACGTTTGAATTTTTACAAAATAGCAGTCCTTTTTTTAGGATTTTACTTTTTTTCACCAGTCTCAGTTGAAGCTCAGGATAGCTGGATAGATTATGTCAGGATGAGCGATAAGGGAGTTGTGACGGTTGCCGTTGACCTCAGGTTTCGAAGTGAAAAACCAAATTTTAAAAACTTGCTCATCGTCGGTACCAGGTTCCATTCTTGCTTAAAAAACGGACTTCCCAAAGAGGACGGTCTTGAAGAATTATTCGTCTTTTCTGATTCCACTTCAGCTGTAATAAATAAAAATACAAAGAATATGTTAGTGGGTATAATTACCACTCAGTGCATGGGGTTTGATATATATTATGTCAAAGATACTGTTGATTTACGGGCGGATTTAAATAAGGTTATTCAGAAAAATTTTAATCTGGCTGACACCTATGTTGAAATCACCCCCGAAAAATTATGGGCTTTTTACTATGAATCACTTTATGCCGATTTTTCGATTGAATCTTTATTCAACCAGATTTATTTAAATGATTTAGTACTGCAGGGGGATGATTTGAAAGGACTCAGGAAGGTAAATCACTGGCTGTATTTTAAGAATTTGAAATTAAGAAATAAGGCGGAAGAGCGCATGAAGCTTTTAAAATTTAGTCTTGACTCTATTGGCTATAAAGAAGAAAGGGATCGTCCATATGAGCTTGTAATTTCCAGAATGGATTCCATTGACCCTTATTCCATAACCCGACTCACCACATTGTTAAGATACGAGAGTGGTCGATATAGGGGTGAATATGATGGATGGAGTACAGAATTAAAAGCATCTGATTAATTATCAAAAACTATGGTCAACCTTGAGCAGGTCAATTATCCTTTAATTCTTGATGGAGGGCTGTCTAATGTTCTCGAAGAACTAGGCTGCGATCTAAATCATAAACTTTGGTCGGCTAAAATGATCATAAACAATCCTAAGGCCATCATCAAAACACATTTGCGTTATTTGGAGGCGGGTGCTGACTTTATCACTACTTGTAGCTACCAGGCAACGATTCAGGGTTTCATGAATTTAGGACTCAATTTGATGGAGGCTGAGAAGCTGCTGCTTTACGCTGTTACCTTGGCTGAAGAGGCCAGGTCTAAGTTTTTGAATCAGAGTAAAAGTAGTCGCCCAATTTATATTGCAGCCAGTATAGGCCCATATGGTGCCTATTTGGCAGATGGTTCTGAATACAATGGGCAATATGCCATTGATGAAGGCGATCTGAAAAAGTTTCATACAAACCGCATAAAAATTTTAGAGAAATCTAACGCTGATTTTTTAGCGTTTGAAACCATTCCCAGTTTTCTGGAAGTTAAAACCCTTTCAAAAATACTAATGAAATCGGCTAAACCTTGCTGGATTTCTTTTTCCTGTAGGGATGCTGTTCATCTAAATGATGGTGAAAAGATTTCAAAAGCTGCCGGTCTGCTTAAGCATCACCCAAATGTATTTGCAATTGGGGTAAATTGTACACCTCCCCAATACATCAGTAAGATTATTCAAACCTTAAAAAAGTCAGCCCCAGACAAAAAGATCATTATTTACCCTAATTCCGGGGAAGTTTACAATCCAGAAAGCAAATCCTGGTATGGTCTGTCTGATCCAGCTGTTTTTCAAAAAATGGCTATAGAATGGCTTGCATTAGGCGCCGATATCCTAGGTGGATGCTGTCGCATCGGTCCGGAACATATCAGAAAAATAAAGGCTATAACTATTTCCTGATAGAAGCATTTTAATTAAGCCTTAAACAGCACGCTTACTACCTCCTCAATTTTAGTTACTTTGATGATCTCTATGGCAAAGTTCTTTTTCGCAATTTTATTAAATTTTGACAAAATGATCTTTGTAAAGCCAAGTTTTTCAGCTTCCAGAATTCTTTGTTCCACTCTGCTTATGGCCCTGATTTCACCGGATAGACCAACTTCAGCAGCAAAACAAATATTTTGAGGAATACAGAGCTCATTATTTGACGAAAGCACGGCACAGACAACTGCTAAATCGATCGCAGGGTCTTCCACCCTGATACCACCCGCTATATTCAAAAATACATCTTTGGCTCCCAGTTTAAAACCTGCTCTTTTTTCCAGTACGGCCAATAACATATTCAGTCTTTTAATATTGTATCCAGTACAAGACCGCTGGGGGGTTCCATAAACCGCGGTACTCACAAGAGCCTGAACTTCAATCATTAAAGGTCTCATGCCCTCAAGAGTGGCCGCTATTGCAGTGCCGGTCAAATCAGCATCCTTTTCAGAAATTAGAATTTCAGATGGATTATTAACTTCCCTTAACCCCGTATGCAGCATTTCGTAGATGCCTAATTCGGCTGTGGATCCAAATCTGTTTTTCTGCGCCCTTAAAATTCTATAGGTATGGTTCCTGTCACCTTCAAATTGTAAAACCACATCAACCATATGCTCCAGGATTTTTGGGCCGGCTATATTCCCTTCTTTTGTAATATGCCCGATCAAAATTACCGGAATTCCCGTTTCCTTTGCAAACTTTATCAGTTCAGAAGCCGTTTCTCTAATTTGAGAAATACTTCCTGGTGAGGCTTCTATATAATCTGTATGCAAGGTCTGAATGGAATCAATTACAACAACCTCAGGGACAATTTCATCCGCTGCATTAAAAATGTGCTGGGTTTTGGTTTCTGTAAGGATCAGGCAGTTGTCATTGGAATTGTTGAGCCTGTCGGCTCTTAATTTAATCTGGGTCATACTTTCCTCACCTGAAACGTATAAAACCCTGTTTTTCATCAACAACGCAATTTGCAAAACCAAAGTTGATTTACCTATTCCGGGTTCTCCCCCAAGCAAGACTACAGACCCTTTCACCAATCCACCTCCAAGCACCCTGTTTAATTCTTCATTGCAGGTGTTGATACGCTCCTCATTGGTAGAGGTAATCTCCTTTAGTTTAACCGCCTTTACAGTCCTGTTTTTCTGAGCAGAACCTTTCCAGGAACTACTATCCTCTTTTTGTATAATCTCCTCGACTATGGTATTCCATTCATTACAAGAACTGCATTTTCCCACCCATTTTGGAAATTGGGCTCCGCAGTTCTGACAAAAAAAGGTAGTTTTAGTTTTAGCCATTGAAAGGTTTTAATCAGATATCATTCATATGTTTTCAGGCTCAGGTTCTCTCCGTCAAAAACCGCATAAGTAAAATGTGTGATCCAGTCACCCGTATTTATATACTTACTCTCCGTTCCTATTTCAATTTCCATTGGTAAATGTCTGTGACCGAATAGAAAATAATCATAGTGCTTTGTCTCCAGCTTCTTTTTGGCATATTGAGCAAGCCATTCATTCTCTTCTCCTAAAAACCTGACGTCTTCCTGCCCTGAGATTAATTTGTTTTTCGTCGAAAGATACTGTGCAAGGGTGACCCCAATATCAGGGTGTAACCATCGGTAAAGCCATTTGGAAAAAGGGTGGGCAAACACCTTTTTCATACGTTTGTATCCTTTATCTCCGGGACCCAAACCATCTCCATGGCCAATTAAAAACTTCTTGCCATCAAATTCAAATTCTTTGGGTTCATGGTAAACGGGAATACCAAGTTCCGTTTCAAAATAATCGTTCATCCATAAATCATGGTTCCCAACGAAAAAATAAATGGGTATACCGCTATCCTTGATTTCGGCAATTTTCCCCAAAACCCTTATAAAACCTCTGGGAACAACTTTCTTGTAATCGAACCAAAAGTCAAACAGGTCACCTAAAAGGAATATGGCCTTGGCATCTTTCTTTACTTCATCCAGCCAGGAAATAAACTTTTTCTCCCTGAGTTTACTCCTTTCTAAATCCGGAATACCAAAATGCTGATCTGAAGCAAAATATATTTTATTCTTAACACTCATATAAAATTTTCCTTTTCAAGGTATTTTAATCCTGATCCGAGGCAAACCATTCTGCATATGAACTTGCCGTTTCATTTAATTTTAACGAATGTAGTGAAACATTTTGAGGTAATTGTTCTCGAATTCTTTCGGCAAAATCAAATAACATATTCTCACTGGTAGGTTGATAAGGGACCAGTACAACCTTATGAGAATGATCCGTGATGGTATCTGCCAACTGTTTATGAGGTGAATTTTCATTTAAAACCACCGCATGATCAAACTTATTTATAATGTCATTTTTAACCATTTCCTTTAGATCTCCAAAGTCCATCACCATGCCATTTTTAGGGTTGGTTTTGTCCTCAATTGGGCTGCCAATTACGGTAACATACAGATGATAACTATGACCGTGAATATTTTTACACTTTCCATCATATCCGTACAGTGCATGGGCGGATTCAAAATCAAAATGCTTGGTGATCCTTATTTTTTTCATGATGTTTATGTCTTAAACTTTAATCCTTTAAAATACGTAACACTCATTTGGTACATGAGTAAATTCCTTCCCTTCCGGCCTAAATAACTTTCAGGGCCTTCCCTACTTTTATAAACGCCGCTATAGCCTTGTCTAAATGTTCTCTGGTATGTGCGGCACTTAACTGTACTCTTATCCTTGCTTTATCTCTGGGAACAACAGGGAAAAAGAAGCCAATCACGTAAATGCCTTCCTTTAAAAGAGCATTTGCCATATCTTGTGAGAGTTTAGCGTCATAAAGCATCACCGGAACTATGGCTGCGTCGGCACCCACAAGATCAAAACCAGCTTCCTTCATTTTCTCTCTAAAATAATTTGTGTTCTCCTCCAGTTTATCTCTTAGACTGGTGTCCTTTTCAATAAGGTCAAATACTTTTAACGAAGCACCCACAATAGCCGGCGCCAATGAATTGGAAAACAAATAAGGTCTGGAACGCTGCCTTAAAAGATCGATGATCTCCTTTGGGCCGGTCGTGTATCCTCCCATAGCTCCTCCAAGGGCTTTTCCAAGTGTACCGGTTACTATATCAACTCTGCCCATCACATTTTTAAGCTCAACCGTACCTCTGCCTGTTTTACCAATAAAACCGGTGGCATGGCATTCATCAACCATTACCAGGGCATCATACTTGTCAGCCAGGTCGCATATTTTATCCAATTGCGCCACTATTCCATCCATTGAGAATACGCCGTCCGTAACAATAATTTTAAAACGATGTTGCTCTTGGTTTGCTTTAATCAGCTGTTTTTCAAGATCTTCCATGTTATTATTCTCATAACGGTATCTGGCAGCTTTACACAACCTTACCCCATCAATAATGGAAGCGTGATTCAGGGAATCTGAAATAATGGCATCATTTTTATCAAATAAAGGTTCAAAAACACCTCCATTGGCGTCAAATGCAGCTGCATAAAGGATGGTGTCTTCTGTTTTATAAAACCTTGCAATTCTTCCTTCAAGTTCTTTATGAATGTCCTGTGTACCGCATATGAATCGTACTGAAGACATCCCATAACCATGCTTATCCATGGTTTCCTTTGCTGCTTGAATTACTTCTTTGTTATTGGATAGACCCAAATAATTGTTGGCGCAAAAATTGATCACCTCCTGACCCGTCGAAATTTTTATCACAGCGTCTTGTGAACTGGTTATAATTCTTTCACTTTTATATAATCCTGCTTCCTCAATGGATTTTAACTCCTGAGTCAAATAATCTTTAATTTTACTGTACATGGTGAAATTTTTATCTTGTAATAGGATCCTTTTTTGATGGTGTTTCCCGGCCCAGTGTAAAAGAGAAAAGAAAGTGAATCTATCTGAAAATCAATATGGTTAATCTATTTCTGATCAACAACCCGCTTCACAATTTTAATCTTCATGGCAAAAGTAAGAAATAATCAGGTATTTGATTTTCGGAATCAGTATTTTTGCCATCTAATTTATGAGCATGTCAAGGGATCAAAAGTTAAAACTTCAATGGGAGGAAATAAGAGACACCGTTTCCGAAAAGTTTGGCGGTGGGGAGAAAATGGATATTGATTCTATCATATACCTCATTGGTGTACAGGAACTCGGTAAAGGTTTTCAAAAATTTAGCAAAGATGACAAGTTAAATGTGATGCATATTGCCATTTGTAAACTATTGGAACCTTTTGGGTATTACGAGTTTGAATATTATGATGAAGATGGCTGGCCACATTATAAGGTTATCGATGAATTGCCCACCTTAAAAGCCGGGGAACAATCAGTTTTGATGAAAGAAGCTGTTGTGCTTTATTTTGAAACATTAAACAACTCTGACACTTAGTGTCAGCATTTTTAAATCGCCTGATACCATTTTCCGGGCAAGCTTCTTATCAATCCCTTTAATTCCAGCTGTAACAAAATGCCTACTGTTTTTTGAACGCTCATTTTGCATGCGGGCGCCAATACATCCAATACCTGTTTTTCACAGGCATTCAATCGGTTAAACACCAGCCTTTCACCTGGGTTTAGATCAAGGAACATACTTTTCTGTATCTCTTTGACATTCTTCTTATCTGCCTTCCACCCCAAAATGTATTCTAAATCCTTTACTGAAGTTATCATGGCTGCTTTATTGCCTTTGATCAGCATATTACATCCTTCGCTATACAAATCATCAATGCGCCCGGGAACAGCAAATACATCTCTATAATAGGAATTGGCTAAATCAGCCGTAATCAAGGAGCCTCCTTTTCTCGCCGATTCTACAACAATTGTTGCCTCTGAGATTCCTGCTACAATTCTGTTTCTCTTCACAAAATTCATTTTCTCAGGAGTCGTACCGGAACAAAATTCAGTGTAAAACCCTCCGTGATCCAACATTTTTAAAGCGATTTGGCTGTGAGTCTTAGGATAAATTCTGTCAAAACCATGCGCCAGAATTCCAACAGTAGTCAGATCATTGTTTAAGGCTTCCTTATGAGCGCAGATATCAATTCCATAAGCCAGACCACTTACAATAATTGGATCATAACACTGCAAATCTGCCAAAAATCTTTCCAGAAACCGCTTCCCATATAAAGTCATCATCCTGGTGCCTACAATACTGATAATTCTTTGTTTACGCAGATCAAAGTTTCCCCGTTTGAATAATATCAGTGGGGCATCATTGCATTCCCTCAACCTCAAAGGATAGGATTCATCCCAATAACTTATAATCTCAACATTATTGGCATCTATAAAACGCAATTCCTTTTCCGCCTTTTCAAATATTTTCTTGTTTTTAATTTTTCCGGAAATAGCTGGTCCAACCCCTTTGATTTTCTCTAAAACAGTAGGTTTCTCCTCCAATACTTGTTGAGCACTCCCACAATGTTCAATGAGTTTTCTGGCGTTTATATCACCTATTCCGTCTATCGCCTGGAGGGCCAGCAAATAAAAATGATCATTATTCAGCATATTAATATCGTGATTTTCAGTTGTGCATGTTTTTGTTAATAAAAATGGGATGGTATATGTAAACCCTAAATCTTTTTTTTTAGATTTGTTTAAGTTAAACTTAACTCCCTTTTACATTGAATTTAGCTAATTACATTAGTGACCTGTTATATCGTTATGAATGTGTTATCGTTCCAAAATTTGGGGGATTTGTAACCAATACCAAATCGGCCAGAATTGATACTTCAAACCACACCTTACATCCGCCTTATAAACAAATTACCTTTAACAGCCATTTAAAAAATAACGATGGCTTGCTGGCAAATTATATCGCTTCCATAGATAATATATCCTATGACTGTGCTGTTAATTATATTCAGTTTGAAGTTGATGCCTGGAATGAAAAGCTGAAATTCCAAGAACTTAACTTAAGTAACTTAGGCTCTTTTAATTTGGTTGATGACAAATTAAATTTCGAACCTCAGCAATCAATTAATTATTTGACTTCATCATTTGGTTTGAGTAATGTCATTAGAAGTGAAATTGACAGGGGAACGATTAAAACCACTCCTGTCCAGGATGTTAAGCCAAAAATAATTCCTTTGGAGGTTAAAAAGACTCCGAATTACCTCAAGTACGCTGCTATATTTGTACTGGGACTCTCTGCTATAGGGTTTGGAGGGAAATATTATCAGAATCATCTCAACGAAAAACAAGTTGTTGAGGCAAGAAAGCAGCAAAATATTTTGGAGGAAAAAATTGAAAATGCCACTTTTGTGATTACAAAACCTTTACCGGCTTTAAATCTGGAAATAGAAAGTCAAAAAAGAAATTTTCATGTAATTGCCGGTGCCTTCAGATATTCTCAAAATGCTGATCGCAAATTGAACCAGTTGATTCAACAGGGATATAATGCCAGAATATTGGGCGTTAATAAATGGAATCTAACGGTTGTTTCTTACGGTAGCTTTGCTACTCAGGAAGAGGCTCGCGAGAATCTATCCTATATCAAAAGTAATGTTGCCAAAGACTCCTGGTTGCTTATTCAGGAATTTTAGGCCTATGACAAATGAGTTTTGTCGAATCACATTTCCTTAAAATTGATTATACCATTTTTTATGCAAAGTAAAACACCCATTGAATCTCTAACTATAATGACTGACCTGGTTCTGCCAGGAGAGACAAATCCTTTGGACAACCTATTTGGTGGAGAATTGCTTGCCAGAATGGACAGGGCCTCCAGCATTGCCGCGAGACGGCATTGTAACAGAATAACGGTTACCGCCGCGGTTAATCATGTCGTTTTTTCAAAGGCTGTACCCGTGGGAAGTGTATTAACCATTGAAGCTAAAGTCTCACGTGCCTTTCATTCTTCTATGGAAATCTTTGTTGATGTCTGGATGGAAGACAGAGAATCAGGCGCGAGAACTAAGGTCAATGAAGGCATCTATACTTTTGTTGCGGTCGATACAACCGGTTCAGCTGTAGAAGTCCCCAAAATTGTCCCAGAGACCGCATTGGAAAAGGAAAGGTTTGACGGAGCCTTGAGGCGAAAGCAATTAAGCCTGGTGCTTTCTAAAAAAATGGATCCCAATGACGCCACCGAATTAAAGGCCCTGTTTTTTTGATCAGGGTATTAAACATATCTCTTAATAATTCTTTCTATTCCACTTAAATAGGATTTGCCAAACAGTACCAGGTGAACCAGGTTGGGGTATATATTATGAATGCTCAAACGCTGCTCCCACCCTTTTTCTAGAGGTAGTATATCATGATAGAAATCTAAAAAGGTCTTGTCAAATCCGCCAAACATCTTCGTCATTGCGATGTCCATTTCACGATGTCCATAATATATGGCCGGGTCTATAAAGACCGGAGTTTGATTCACTCCACACAACAAGTTCCCGGACCAAAGATCCCCGTGAAGCAAGGCGGGTCTTTCTTTGGGAATCAGATTGTCAAAAGCCGTTGAAAAGGCATCGAAATACCTTATATGTCTCTCGTCAATCAATTGTTTGTCATAGGCCATTTTGACCAAAGGCTGAATTCTGTGATTGATAAAAAATTCTTCCCAGGTATCCGTATATCCGTTCACCTGCCTTAAAGATCCAATATAATTATCTTCCTCAAGACCAAAATAATCATAACTGCATTTATGAAGTGTGCCAAGGGTATGTCCAAACTTCTGCCAAAAAAGGGCTGAAGGCCTTTCAGGTTCTATATAGGCTAACAGTAGAAATTGATCTTCCCTATGATCAAATACATCGACCACCAGAGGCGTACTAACTCCGCATTTTGCAAGCTTATTGAGGCCATTGGCTTCTTTATCGAACATGTGAGGAAAACTACCTTTGTCATTTAGTTTTAATACATATCTTTTACCTGGTGTATGAATATCAAAAACCCGATTGATATCACCACCGTGTAATTGGCTCATTTTCAAAATATTCTGAGAAAGTCTGGCTTCTAAAATTTCTTTGATAAGCATAGGAAGCTATTTAGATAGTATCTAAATCTTATAAACCCATTCTTCAGGATTCTGCCTTTGAATTTCCTTAAAAATAACAAATGCCAGAATTGTTTTTCCAGTGGTTTTATCCGTATGAATAGTGCCTATTTCCTGTTTTGTATAAACATGATCTCCTTTCTGAACATTTACATCGTCCAAATTTTTATAGACGGAAATATAATTTCCATGTTGAACAAGAACCGCTTTCTTTTTACCTGGCAGTATTTGAATTGCTAAAACAATTCCATCAAAAATCACCCTGGCCTTGGCATTATCTTCGGTGGCATAAAAGATCCCATTACTCTCTATTGTAATCCCTTTAAGGGTTGGGTGTGATTGTATGCCGTATCTTCTTACCACAACGCCTCTTTCCACCGGTGAAGGTAATTTCCCCTTGTTGGATATAAAGTCCTTTTCCAGCTCTTTCGCTTCAGGGGTCAAGGCAAAACCGGAGGCTTTTAAACTTCCTTCCTTTCTCGAACTCGCTATCGCATCGGCAATCAATTTTTCAACTTTACGGTCAATCTCCCTTTCTTCCTGTTGTTTTTTGTTGATTTCAGCAATGTATTTCTTCTCCTTTTTCTTAACCGTTTTTACCATTCCTTCACGAGACTTCTTTTCTTTGCTGATACTATCCTTTTCCTTGACATTTTCAGCCAGTAAAATTTCCTTTTCCAATTTGATCTCTGCCAAAAAGTCGTTAAGATTGTTTAGCTTAATGGTTTCGGCCTTGATTTCTTCGCCTTGCCTCGCCTGATAATCAGCGTACTGCTTAATATATTCCAGGCGTTTATAGGCCTGAAGAAAATTGTCCGAGGACAGCAGAAACATCAATCGGCTGTTTTTAGTCTTACTTTTATAGGACTGAACCACCATTTTTGCATAATCCTTTTTAAGACTTTCCAATCTGTTCGTCAGGAGTTTAACCTCCCTTTCGTTATCAGAAATTTCTTTCGACAACTGCTTTGTTTCTTCATTGATTGTATTGATCAATCTGGTTCTTACGCCCATTCGATTATCAAGGTCCGAAAGATCTGACAACAAGGTCTTCTCCTTTTTTTTGGATTTAAATAATAGTGTGTTTATCTCTTTGATTTCCTTTTGAAGCTGAACCCGCTGCTTTTCAAGCTCCTGACGGCTTTGTGCAGATGAGTACAAGGGAATCATCAATAGAAAAAATAAGAATAAGAATAAAGGTCGCAAATCAGTCGGTGCATCATACCGACTCAAATAATCCGCTTTTTTTGCCAAAGTTAATTTCATTTAAATTCAATATTTCTGTATCCAGAAGGTATTTTGAAGGGGAATTTTAAAGGAACATTAAATTGTACATTTTTATAATTTACATCTATAGTTGTCGTTTTTTGATCTGTCACTGCCGTGATCAAAAACCCTTTCGGGAACAAAGATTCATTAATTTTAGCAAAATCCTTATATAAAATTGTAAAATTTTGATTCTTATCAGGCCGGTTTAGTTCTTCTTTCATTATTTTGAAGCTGTATGGATTAATCCAATAAAGAATATGATAATTGCTGTTTTTCTTCTTTGATTGTAATTCATAATTGCTCTCAACTATAGTGACGACATATTTTTCATCCTTCAAATTTAATAAAGGTTCTCCTAAAAAAAGGTTTTGAATTTTAATAAAATCAAAATCTGTTCCCAGCCAATTGCCAATAATTTCGAAATCTCCCTGAAAAGATGTTTTACCAATTTTCTCATAAAACTTGACTTCATCAGGCGTTATAATTAATTTTGCAACGGGAAAACCCAATTTGGAAATATTAATCCAAATTACGGAATCCTTTATCATTCTCAAAGAGGCAGTGATGCTGGGTAAATCATCAGCACCCTTATATTTGATAAACATATTTGCCTTAATCGATTGTTGATCAAATGAAGCTTCCTTGTTTTTTTTTACTATTGTCCTTCCTGAAAGTTCATTGATGTTTTTATCTGAAACCTTTGAACTCTTACAAGCTGCCAGGAAAGTCAAAACAAATAAGGTCATCAATGATATTCGTATACTCATAGGTTTACTTTCCTTTCAATTCTATAGCCTCCTTATAATACTTTGATGCCATCTTATTATTCCCCAAGCCTTTATAGCTCAAGCTTATCTGATTCAAAAAATCAGCTTTCATTTCATCATCTTCAATCAGGTAGTCAAGACCATCTTCTAAACTCTTAATCGCCTCCTCATACCTTCTCAAATGATTCAATGCCCTTCCGTGCATCAGGTATAAATAGGGCTGAGCAGGAAACATGGCTATTCCTTCTTCACTGTCTTCAAGCAATTCCAGGATTTGCTTCGTTTTTAACTCTCTTTCAAGAAGTAATTTCATAGAATCAAAGTCCTTTTTTAATTCATAATCATCTCTGAGCAATTCAACCTTGCTTTTGGTGTCTACTTCACTGATCTGATTTGAATCCGAAATCATCGATACCCTGGGCTCCTGAAGCAACGATTCTTTCAGGGATTCTAATCCTTCAGGAACTTTATCGATCTCATCTAACTTTTTTAACAGCGCTATGGCATCATCAATTTCTCCAGATTTAATATATAAAATGACCAAATCAGCTTCTTCTTCGGGTCTTATCTTCACGATTCTGTTTTGAATAACAATGGCCCCCTGATAATCGTTCTGTTTGGTTTTGATTTCTTTGAGGTGTCGAAGCATATACAAGTTAACCGGATCCTTTTCCAAGCCTTTCAAAATATAAAATTCAGCTTCAGTGTATTTGAACAAAAAAGAATAATTTTTCGATAACTCAAACAAAACCGCGATATTTTCTTTTTCAATATTGTCACAGGCCTCAAGAGCGAATATAGCCTTGTCAAAATTTCCTATCGATTTTTGTTGCAGGGCCTCGAAAAAAAAGGTTTGAAAATTTATCTCCTGCTGCTCCACCAACATGGATTCAGTAGAAACAACATCTTCCTGGCCAACGGCTCTAAAGGAGAGTAATAAAACTCCTGTGAAAAGGGCGATATGTAAACTATTTTTAATCAATTCTAAGCTAAAACAGAATAATCTCCAATACTAATTGACTTGAACTTTCCATCAAAATAAGCATAATTTCCAATCATAGCCTTTGTTAACGTTGCATTTTTTAAAGTCGTATTGGTTTGGATCAAAGAATCAGTAATCACCGAATTTTCCACAAAACATCCTTCTCCCAATGAAACGTTCGGGCCGATCGTTGAATTTTTAAGCACAACATTGTCTCCAATATAACAAGGTTCAATTATCGTTGAATTTTCCAAAGATACTGAATCGGCAACCAAATTTTCTTTCTCCTTATGGGCGAACTGCAGGATTCTGGAATTCGTATCCACCGTTATTTCTTTATTCCCGCAATCCATCCAATCACTTACCTCACCGGGAACAAACTTCAGTCCCTTCACCTTCATGTTTTCCAGCGCATTTGTAAGTTGATACTCTCCTTTATCCTTGATGTCATTGTCAAGCAGGTATTGAATTTCATTTTTAAGAAGCGCTCCGTTTTTGAAATAATAGATACCAATAATGGCGAGGTCAGAAACAAATTCTTCTGGTTTCTCAACAAAATCAGTTATATATCCTTCATTCAGTTTGACAACGCCATAGGCGCTGGGTTCATCTACCTGCTTTACCCAAATCGCACCATCCGCCTCAGCATCAAGGGTGAAGTTTGCCTTAAATAAAGTGTCGGCAAACGCCACTACACAAGGACCATCAAGTGAATCCTTTGCGCATTGAATAGCGTGAGCCGTTCCTAAAGCCGTTTCCTGAACCGAAACTTTCCCTATAGCATTTAGATCATTGGCAATCTTTAATAATTTTTCTTCCGTATCCTTTGGAAAAGTTGGGCCAATAACAAAAGCTATTTCTTCAACTTTTTGATCAACTACTTTTACAATATCCTCTACAAGCCTTTGAACAATAGGTTTCCCCGCTATTAAAGTCAACGGTTTAGGAATTGTTAAAGTATGTGGTCTTAATCTGGAACCAATCCCGGCCATGGGCACAATAATGTTCATGTTTACATATTTTTCATTTTAAACGAGCAAATATACATAAAATTGTAGGAGACTTAAGGTGAATAGGTATATACGAATGCCCCATTTACAGCCGTATCATGAAAATTTATTCCAAGCCTTTTACAAGAGTTTCTCCACCGTTTTGCATGGGAGGAAAAATTCGAACCATCAGAGATAACTATTTCTGGATGAAAAAGACTCAATAGTCTGTCAAGATTTATTTTTGGGGAATTTCTCAATAGTAGGATCTCCGGATTAATTTCAAAGTGCTGAACTATCGCCTCGTGATCCAGAACCAAAACAATTTTTTCCCCGGCCTTGAACAGGTTTTGAAAAGTAGTATCAATTTTTACCTTAACGGGAAAAGACTTCAGTTGATAAGGCTTGATTAATTGGGTAAGTTTTGGATCCTTCAGATTCATGGTGCTCGTTGCCTTTAAAAGGTCACCCTTTCTTTCAATGATTGTTGATTCCATCGTCTGCTGGGTCACAATAAAGGCTGAATTGAGCTGAGTATTCCTCTTTTCAAGCAAGAGTGCCGTCTGTAAAAAAATAATACTACTCAACAGGTACATAAGATTCCCAATTGTAGCCTTCTTCAGGTATCTTTCCAGACAAAATATCAATCCATAAGTCAACAGGATAAACGTGAACGGGAAATAAACATTCTCAAAAACAAGACTCTTTTGACTGGATAAAAAACCGATCAATTCATTCATTAATCGTATACTATTGTCATAGAATTTTATAAATAATGCAGGCAATATGGAGAGTTGATCCAGAAATAATACAAGAAAGCCAAATCCAAGTATGATTCCAAGAAAGGGTATAACCACTAAACTGGAGGCAAAAAACAAACCGGAGAATTGATGAAAATAAAACAAGCTTAAGGGAAGAATCCCAATTTGTGCGGATACTGAAATGACCAACAGGTTCCAAAAATAGGAGGCAAGCTTATGTTTTGGTTTCCAATAACGCTTTAGCAAAGGGCTTATCCAAATTATAGACAATACGGAAACATAGCTCAATTGAAAGCCAAGATCAAATACATATAAGGGGTTGACCAAAAGTAAGATGAATATCGAAAGAAACAAATAGTTACTGACGGTCGAAGAGCGACCGGAGAATAGTCCTAATGTAAGTGCCGTAAACATTGATGCTGCTCTTATAACTGAGGGAGACAAGCCTGTAAGAAAAACAAATGACCAAAGGCAAATAAGCAAAGCGATCATTCTAATCATCTTGCCGTGTTTCAAATAAGTAAGGGGTTTGAAAATCAAATTCAAAATGATCAGCAAAATTCCTATATGAAGTCCCGAAATGGCGAGCATATGCATTGCTCCGGCATTCTTGTAATCATCAATGATTTCTTTCGAAATCTCCTGTCTTTTACCAAGAAGCAATGCTGTTATTACCGAAAACTCATCCTTGCCAAAATTATGCCTGGCCAGTGACCTTATCAGTTTTTCTCTTATTTTTAGGGCGCTTATTTTAAGGTCCTTATCAGTTGTGTTTTGTATTATAAATTGGTCATCTTTCAGATCCAATTGATGAAAAATATTTTTCTTTTTTGCATAAGACTTAAAATCAAATGCCCCTGGGTTTAAAGTTGCTTTTATTTCTTTCAGGGCTGTATTGGTAACAACAAGATGATCATAGTTCAAGGGTTCCTCTTGAACCTTTTTTGAAAGGCGCAACATTATTTCCCCTTCGGATCTGTACTGTTCCACATTTTGAATTTCACCTATGTATCTATGGTAGAAATCGCTATGTTTTAATTCTTCTTTTATCTTAATTCTAAGGGTATTTCCTTTTTGATACAATTTAGCATAATGGTTTTTTCTATTGATCGGTTTAATTCGTTCCATGTTGATCATTCCCAGCAGCATAAAAACAAATACTGAAATTATAACATATAAAAACGGTGGTTTGAAAGCGTCCGTTGTACGGATGTAAACTACAGCCAGTAAAGAACAAAGCAATAGTAGAACTATCCACAATCCCATTAGATTCCATTCAAAAAAAAACTGAAGAGTATCCCAGAAGCCAGAGAAATTGAAAAATGAGCCGGAAGAAATTTTAAATTGATCAAAGCAATTTCATTTACAACTTAATTGCTTTATTTTTGGACTTGTAAACATCCAATACCTTGAATAGCACTTCTAAAATTTCGTTTAGAAAAATCAACAATCTTGCAATTCCTGCCATTATTTCGGGCATAGCAGAACCGTTGTTGTCAATCACCGACACGGCAATTGTGGGGAACATCCAATTAAATCCAACAGAAGCGCTTGCCGCTGTTGGCATCGCGGGATCTTTTATTTCGGCAATTGTATGGATTCTCGCTCAAACCCGCTCTGCAATTTCGGCAATAATAGCACAATACTATGGCGCAGGAAAAGTAGATAAAATCTTGCACTTGCCGGCTCAGATTATTGCGATCAATATTGCGTTAAGTCTCTTCATATATGGTATCACCGTTTTTTTTATCGAAAATATTTTCGAGCTGTATAATGCTACCGGGTTAATCCTAGAACAGTCCGTATCTTATTACAAAATAAGGGCCCTTGGGCTTCCTCTAACCTTGTTTATTTTTTCCGTTTTTGGTATTTTCAGAGGAATGCAAAACACTTATTGGCCAATGGTGATCAGTTTGTTGGGCACCGCGATCAATATCTTTTTGGATTTTATTTTGGTTTTTGGAATTGATGGTTACATCCCTGCGATGAATGTTGAGGGAGCTGCCTGGGCCAGTCTTATGTCACAGGGTGTAATGGCCATTTTTGCCATAGTACTGGTACTTAAAAAAACGCCTTTCACTTTCAGATTGAGATTTCCTTTTCATAAGGAGATCAAAAGATTGCTGTCACTTAGTTTTAATCTAATAATCAGAACGATTTCATTGAATATAGCCTTGTATTTAGCCAATGCCTATGCCACAAAATACGGGGCCAATTATATTGCTGCTCAAACTATAGCCTTCCAGATCTGGTTATTTTTTGCCTTTTTTATTGACGGCTATTCCAGTGTGGGCAACATCATGTCGGGAAGATTTTTGGGCGAAAAGAATTATGTGCAAATTTGGAACCTCAACAAGCAGTTAATGAGGTATACATTAATTATTTCAGCAGGTCTGGGTGTCATTTGCTTTGCCTTCTACAACCCCATCGGAAAGTTATTTAGCCAGGACCAGGAAGTGCTCTCACTATTTGCAAGTATATTCTGGATCGTAATTTTGATGCAGCCCATCAACGCGGTGGCTTTTGTATTCGACGGAATCTTTAAAGGGCTTGCAGAGGCCGTATTACTGAGAAATACCCTGCTGGCTGCTACTTTTTTTGGTTTTATCCCCACCTTACTCCTGGGAGATTACTTTGACCTAAAACTATATGCCATCTGGATAGCCTTTACTGTTTGGATGATACTTCGGGGAGGTATTTTATTGGTAATCTTCTATAGAAAATTCTTTCCATATAAAAGGCTGGCATGATAAAAGTTAGGGTTTTTAAGAACCATAACGATTAATTTTATGCCGAAATTTATATTTAAACATTATGAAAAAATTAATCATACTATGGATTGCGTCAGCTTTGTTTTTGGGGAATAGCTGGGTAAAAGCTCAAGAAATAAACCCATATATTAAAGTTGGTGAATCTTTAAAAACCATGGAACAAACCGAAGCCGATGTTATCAAAGCACTCGAAGGGAAAGGGTTTGATATTATCGGACAGTATCATGTTGGAAAAAATGATACCTTAAAAGTCATTGTTTATTCCAGAAGCGATTTGCAATCCATAACCTTAAACGTTAAGGATCGTGGTGCGTTGGCGGCTGCACTAAAGGTTGGTCTTACATCAGATGGAACAAATACAAGCATCAGCTATTTGAATCCTGAATACTTGTTTCAAGCTTATCTTATGGATGCTTATGACAAACACAGTGAGGGCTTAAAAAAAATAGAGGCTGATGTTGCTGCTTCCTTATCATCCTTAGGCAAGGAAAATAAAGGTTTTGGTGGAGCGATGACTGCACAGGATTTAAGAGAATATCATTATAAAATTATGATGCCCTATTTCACGGACCCTGTTGAATTAAAAGAATTTACAAGTTTTGAAGAAGGCGTTCAGATCATTGAAAAAAATCTTGCTGCTAAAAAAGGAAAAACTGAAAAGGTTTACTCCCTGATCTTTAAAGATAAAAAAACAGCCGTTTTCGGTGTGGCGCTATTAGATGACGAAACTGGAGAAAACAGTTTTCTGCCAATCATTGGAGCAGATCACCTTGCCGCGATGCCTTATGAAATCATTCTGGAAAATAACATGGCTACCATGTTACACGGCCGCTACAGACTCGCACTTCACTGGCCTGAACTCACCATGGGGACATTCATGAAAATAAGAAGCGCTCCGGGAGACATAAAAGATACACTCGAAAATCTTTGTGAATAAACTATGAACAAGGGGTCATGTGTATTTGATAATCAGTTTTGCTGTTTTTTCACTGGCCCCTTTTCCACCTAATTTTCTTTCCAGCTGGTAATACTGATCAAACATCTCCTCGCGATATTTGTGATCAAGTATTTTGAATAATTCGTTTTCCAAATTGGTTTCGTTAAATTCATCCTGTATCAGTTCAGTTACTACTTCTTTGTCCAAAATAAGGTTCACAAGTGAAATGAATTTAATATTAACAAGGCGCTTCCCAATCTGGTAGGAAATTTCACTTCCTTTATAGCATACTACTTCAGGAATCTTAAACAGCGCTGTTTCCAGTGTAGCGGTTCCTGAAGTAACCAGAGCAGCTGTAGAAACCGATAAAAGGTCATAAGTCTTGTTTTCAACGATCGCCACATCATTTGATGTAAAGAATTGTTTATAAAAAGTCAATTCCTGGCTTGGAGCACCGGCAATTACGAATTGATAATCAGGAAATTTGGGAGCCATTTTAAGCATTACCGTAAGCATTTTTGCGATTTCCTGCTTTCTGCTTCCAGGCAACACAGCAACAATTGGTTTATCACTTAGGTTATTTTCCCTGGCAAAGGTTACCGGATTAATGGGTTTTCTATTAGCAATGGCATCCAATAAGGGATGCCCCACAAAATGAACCGGGTAATTATGCTTTTTCTCATAAAAATCCTTTTCAAAAGGCAAGATCACATACATATGATCCACATCCCTTTTGATTTTTTTTATTCTGCTTTCTTTCCATGCCCAGATCTGGGGTGATATATAATAATGGACCGCTATATTCTTTTTTTTTGCAAATTCAGCTATCCTGAGATTAAATCCTGGATAATCAACCAGAATCAAAGCGTCAGGGGCATAGGCTAAAATATCTTGTTTACAATATTTAATATTGTTCAATATGGTTCTAAGATTCATGAAAACCTCCGTAAAACCCATAAATGCAAGTTCTCGGTAATGCTTAACCATCGTACCGCCAACCTGCTCCATTAGGTCTCCGCCCCAAAAACGAAAATCAGTATGAGCATCCTCATTTTTCAAGGCCTTCATCAAGTTTGACGCATGGAGATCACCAGAAGCTTCTCCCGAAATAATATAATATTTCAAAATATGTAATGTTATTCGTTATGCAAAATATCCTAATTTATAAAAACTTGCTCAAAAGGATCAAGAGCGCAATTATAAAACATGACAGTAAAACTCCTCTTGCCCTTAATTCCTGCTTCTTTTTTAAAAAAATAAAAAACACAAATAAATTGGGGATCGCAGCAAGTCCCAGAATTTTTCCATACAGGTTTCCCTCATCTATTATTTTTAAAGTTTCTTCAAAGCTATAGGAAGAAACAAATTCAACATAGATATAAAACCCAAAAGCTGTTGCTATCAAACCAATGATCAAACCAATTAGAATTTCTTTTTTCATTATAATTTCCAGGTATTTAAGGATTGTAAAAAATGATGTGCCGTTAAATCAAAACCTACGGGGACTACTGAAATATAGTCATTCTCAAGTGCCCAGACATCTGTATCTTCTCCATGATCCATTTTTACAAATTTTCCTGTTAACCAATAGTACTCCTTGCCCTGAGGATTAACCCTTTTGTCAAACTCTTCCACCCAGTTGGCTCTTGCCTGTCTGCATATTTTTATCCCTTTAAATTTGTTTTCTTTGATTTTCGGAAAATTTACGTTTAGCACTACTCCATCAGGCAACCCATTATTTAATACGTTCAAGGCAATTTTTTTAATGTCTTCTCTTAAATGATCAAATTTTGCGTTCCATGAATAATCAAGCAGGGAAAATCCAATGGCAGGTATTCCTTCAATACCAGCTTCAATGGCAGCACTCATGGTACCCGAATAAATAACGTTAATCGAACTGTTGGATCCATGATTAATTCCTGATACGCATAAATCGGGTTTCTTATTTAAAATTTCACTAATAGCCATTTTAACACAGTCCGCCGGGGTTCCGGAACAACGGTACTCCAATTGTATTCCCTCATCAATGGTTACAGCATCACAATAAATTGTCGAATCTAAAGTTATAGCATGACCCATTCCGCTTTGCGGACTGTCGGGTGCAATCACAATTACGTCTCCAATTTCATTCATAACGGAGATCAAAGTTCGAATTCCAGGGGCGGTTATACCATCGTCATTGGTTACAAGGATCAGGGGCTGTTTTTGCATTTGTTGAGGTTTTAAGACAAAAATAAACCTTTTTGTCTTTACCTCTTGAAATTTATGTTTAACATTTAATTATGAGCAATTTTGTCATTTTATTTCTAGTATTGTAGTCTGATTTGCTGAATTTTACAGACATTTGTCAGATAACTTTTTATTTGCGTACTATTTTGGATATGGTTTTTACTATATTGTGATTACGTAAAACAGCAGTAGCTAGTATGTAAAATGAAAAAAATTTCCCTCTTTATGAAAAAGCAGTATAAAGTAATTCTTCCCATAATAATAGTAGCCGTAATGTTGTTTGGTTTTAAAATGGCCAACGAACCCAATCCGGAAAAAGATAAAATTTTAATTGGCCTGGTCAGATATGCCTTAAAACAAGGGCATTATGAACCGCACCAAATTGATGATGCTTTTTCTGAAAAGGTTTTTACTGATTTCATTGGTGCGCTTGATCCTTATAAAAGATTTTTTCTGCAATCCGATATTGATGAATTCTCGGTGTATAAAAATTTAATTGATGAC
>NODE-28-length-47335-cov-7.56113_pt1 | contig 47335 bp, 50 predicted proteins | sample MGYA00139097_ERZ477577 | MGnify/ENA metagenome assembly ERZ477577
GTACGTGGAAGAAATTAATTGAGAGATTGATAGACTTTTTGAAGAGAAATTCAGTTATTGTAAATGCGAACCTAATTATATAAAAATGAGAAAATTAATAACTATTCTAATCCTCGCTGCTTCGGCAATCTCGTATGGACAAACATTTGATATTAATACAGAAAATGCTTCTGTATATTTTAATTATTTAAGTGAAAAAACAACGGGCTCTCTATCAGGAGTGAAGGCATCCGTCACTATTGATGCGGCTAATTTGAGTGCGGCAAAAGTAACAGGGACGGTAGATGTTTCTACTTTAAGTACAAAGAATAAAATGCGTGATAAGCACCTTCAGTCAGCAGACTTCTTTGACGCGGAAAAATACCCAACAATGAAGTTTGAAAGTGAACAAATCACCAAGGATGGAGACATTTACAATGCAAAAGGGAAGCTTACAATTAAAGAAACAACTAAAGACGTAACATTTACAGTAACAGAAAAGGAAGGTAAATTGAAATTTAAAACAACAATTTTTTCAGCTGATTACGGCGTTGCGGTAAAAAAGGGAAGAGAAAAAAGTAAGTTGGTTATTGTTGTAAAGATACCCATAGGATAAAACCAGAACACACCAGAAAGCAAGGCTGTTTCCATTAGGAAATGGCTTTTGTTTTGTAAATTGGAGTGGTTATTTAATGAAAAACTAGAAGTATGTTCAAGTATATAATTTTAGTCGTTATTGGAGTATTTGGAAGCTCTTTGAGTTTGGCACAGATTGAGGCCGTAACGAAGAGTGGGAATGCAGTTTTACTCTATGATGATGGGACCTGGCGATCAGCGGATGAATTGAAAATTGAAACCAAAGCTTTTGTCTTTGCCCCCCCAAGTTTTTCTGGTAATATCGGGGAGGGCTCAAATTCGGTGTCACACAAGCTGGCCGTTTCAAGTTCTAGCCCAAATAGTATAACGGATGATGAGAAGTGGTTTAGAGAGAATGACCTAAGCTTACCGATTTATTCTGTCCCAAATTCATTTAGGGGTATAAAAGGAGAAGTCCCAATTGGAACACCACTGAGTTATAACGGAGAAATGCTAGTAAGAGCAATTTATTCTGAGCAGTACAACTTCTTTGTTTATGGACGAAATTTTTCTGAGGGACGTTATTTATTGATAACGGATAAAGAAGTATCAAAAGTGCTTCATTTATTGGATTTTGAAAACTACGTGATGAGTCCTGATTATGTTGAGGCTGACCGAATGTTTATTGACCAAAGTATTGGTTGGGTTGAGATCGAAGGGTCGACACTATATATTTCACATGGACATCGAACGTATGCGAAGAGTTCGAAGGGAATGAATGCGTATATAACGGCAATTGACCTATCTACTTATGATGTTCTGTGGAGGACGAAACCTCTCGTCTGCAATACTCGTAATTTTGTGCTATATGATGACATGATTGTCTGTGGTTACGGATTTACGGCTGAAAAAGATTATATGTTTGTTCTTAACAAGAAGACCGGGGCTGTTGCTCAAAAATTAATGATAAAATCGGGGCCGGACTTTGTTATTAGGAAGAATAACGTACTTCATGTACGTACTTATAATACGGACTATATTTTTAAGGTTGATTGAATTTTAGCGTTCAATTCTAAAAATATAAACAGGCATTTTCATAAAGGTGGTCTTGCCATTTTCAACCATACCATTTTTAAGTGCTACTCGTATTGAAGCATTGTTTTCGATGTGAATTATGGAAATAACGGAAGAAATGTCAATGTTTGCAAAAGCATATTTTTTGAAATGTTCCGCAAGTTCCGTTGCATAGCCATTTCCCCAGAATTTTGGAAGTAGAGAATAAGTAATTTCAAATTCGCGGAGCCCATTTAATTCCCGCGCAATAATTCCTCCAACGCCAATGAGCTGATTATTTTTTTTATTGAGCACAGCTAGTTGACCATATTCTTCATTTTTCTCCCGTTCAATTTGTTTTCCTATCCACTTGGTCGCCTTTTCCTCGTTGGAAATTTTCAAATTTTCCATACCGAGAAACCGCATTGTTGGATTGCTTATAAAAAAAGCCTCCCAAAGTTGAACATCCTCCTTTCTAAAGGAACGAAAAAGTAGTCGGTCACTTTGCTGAGAATAGTAATTGCTAGCGGGTATAAAAGTATTCATGAAAGTGTATGGTTAAATGCATTGACTCTCTTATTACAGAGAGACACTCTTCATTTTTTTTTAGGATTATTCTAATAATTTACTTTCCAGCGTTTAGCGCGTTTATCATAAAAGGATTTCACTCTTTTTACATGGGTTTTTCCTTTAAGAACTCCTGAATTTAGCACTAGGTTAAGGGTTGAGTTTGCTTCATTGAATTTTGACTGCCAAAGTTGAATTTCCGCAATATTACATTGAATCATCGCGGAAACTTTGTCATTGATTCGTGCTTTATTATCGTATGTGTTGCTCTCTAACATAACTTCATTCCATAATTTCATTGCGTGGTCTAGTTTAGCCTGTGCCCCTGAGCAGTCGCGGTCGTTTCGAATAGAGCTTAAGGCCTCCACTGTTGCCGAGTAAGCATTTGTCACATCGGAGTAATCATAGCTTTTAAATTTTTTTACGGAGTAAATTTCAACATTACGCGTTTTGTTTACGTAGCCAAACTGTTCATTTATGAAGTTGTTAGCTTCATTGATTGCTTGTTTCCGTGCATAAAGCTCCAGTTCGAGAAGAAACTGATCCTCATTATCAAGCATAAACAATTGGTGATCGTATTGGCTTTTTTGTTCATTCATTTTGTAGGTTTTCTTTCGCTCAAAAAGAACTCGTTGAAGAAGAATACCTTGAGTTGGTGTTTCAAGTTTTATATGAACAGGAAGAATATATTCACAGGTATATTGATATTTTGTTGATGCACCAGTTCCTTTTTTCTTTTGTATTATTCGAATGTTTTGAATTGGTTGTAGGTCAATGAAAAGAATGGAACCTCCTAAACCTTGCTCAAACCCTTGCAATTGAACGGAACTTTTAACTACTTCCTCATCAAAATCAGTGTGAAGGTGGGGCTGTTTAATATTTGGGTACGCTGGCGGTTCTGGGAAAAATGGAGGGTTAGGGCTAGCTAGAGGTTGACCACCAGTAGTTACGACCCCTGCATTAACCTGCTGTTCCCAACTTGAAAGCTGTCTCAAGTAAAGTCGCTCCAGAGAATCACGTGATTGTTGATAACGTATTCGTCTGCGTTCGAAATCCTGCATAGCGGCATCCTGACGAGCTTGAAATAAAAGCAAACTGTCTTCATTTGCTGATTTGTAAGAGTGAACAACCCTTACCTCATAGGAGTTGAATGCCTTATCTATTTTTAATAAGGGTAATTGCGTATAATTGAATGAAACCTTATTGTCATTGATATTTTGACTAAAACCAATATTCAAGCTGCATAAAAAACTAGCAATGAGTACAGTTCTTTTCATGAGAAAGTGTTTTTTGTAAATCTATTACTTTTCAATAAGTTCACCGCACTTTCAATAGTTGCGACTTTGTAGTTTCGGTGTTTATAGTATTCTTGACAACTCCCGTGCCAAATACAGTTTATTAAGGACTATTTAACAACCTTAGAGAAAAAGAGGCCTAAACACCAGTGTTATTAAGCGGCATCATACTCAGATCCAAAGAAACGTTCTAACAATTCTTTGTCTTGCTTTTTGTGTGCATGAAGCGGTTCTGAAAGCTTTGCTAAATACATTTTAACCGGCTTGTTTACAAGTTTAGTGAAGAATCGTTGAATCCCTGGGACCGCAGCGCCAAATCGCTCAAAAAAGGTGTCAATGGTATCTGTTCTGAAGTGTACGATATTTTCTAATAAATCGCCGTCCATGTAATTGCCACAATGAAAATTGATTTTCGCAAATGAATACTTTGGGAAGTCTACTTTGCCCATTCCGTATAAGTCAAAAGCACGCGTCATAAAATCAATGTAAGTGATTCTACAATTTTTTCCACCGCCAAGGTTGAAGGTTTTGCCCTCTAATTCATCGCGTTTCCCAATAGAGTTTATGAAAGCCCTCGCCGTATCTCTAACTGTAGCGATTTCCATAACTGTATCTAAGGGCATGTGGAACATTAATTTGGAAATCTTATGGTTTCCAATCCCCATAATTGCCGACAACCGATAAATGGACCAACTTAGGCTGCTTTCTCGAATGATTTTTTCAGCTTCGACTTTTGTAACACCATAATCATCTCCCATACTAGGTTTTAATTCGTCTGAAATGGTAATATCTGGGTTTTTATTTCTATCCCCATATATCGCAACAGATGAGCTGTATAATAAAAATCCGTCCGGTGAATGAGTTTCCATTCCCTTAACAATGTTTTGTGTCCCCACAACGTTTACAGCCCAAGCCATTTTAGGTTTGTCATCAGCAACAGGAGGTATGATTGCAGCAAGATGAATTACGTAATCTTGATTAACGCATGCCTTAGCAACGTCGTCCTCGTTCGTGATTGTGCCATAAAAGACATTAATCCCTGGATATTTTTTCACCAGCTTTTGTGCTTTCTTCGAAGGTCTGATAAAGACCGAAATCGATGATGGCTCCTGTTTTTGATATAGTTGATTTAATGCTTCTCCCCCTATAGCTCCGGTGGCTCCGGTAATGAGTATTCGTTTGTTGTTCATAAGAAATAATTTACATGTAGCGAACTTTCATCATCACAGACCGGTCTGCATTTAGGTGAAATTTGAAATCATTAAAGTGAGGGGTGCTCCATTTTGTGTGGTAATAGTCTGCAAATCCAAATCCTTCTTTTGGGAGTAGCCAACCATAATCCATTTTAGTATTATTGTTTTCATCGTCAAGAAGCGCAAGTCCATATACACCACCAGGAATACCTTTAAACGTGTATTTAAGAGTGCTGCCCTGCATCTTGTTCTTGTAGAGCAAAACGGACTTCCAACCCTTTCGTTCGGAATAACCCTTTTGGGTTTTGTATATGTGTAATTGTATGCGACCAGATTTGTTACGAATGTTTTTGATTGTAACGCTGATAGAATAGGTATTTACAGCTTTCGGTTTTATATATGCAGATACTCCAATATACCAGAACAAGCCAAAAAGACAGCCGGTAGTGATTTTTGCAAGAAGAAGGGTTTTTGGCTTCATTGCCGAAAATTAGTAATTCTAAAGGAGAAGATAAAATGTAAACGTAATGTGAGCAAAAATTATTACATGTACCGTACTCGTATAGTTACTGTTTTGTCAGACCGGAGATTAAATTTGAAATTGTCGAATTTTGGTTTGCTGAATGCCGTATGAAAATAATCGGAAAATCCGAACCCTTCTTTTGGCAGTACCCAGCCGTAATCCATTTTATTATTTCTGTTTTCATCATCATGCAGAGCTAGACCATATACGCCAGGCTTGAAGCCACTTATTTTGTGAATAATGGTGCGCCCATTAAGATTCTCTTTAGAGATACGTGTTGATTTCCATGGTATTTCTTTCGTAAAACTTTCCTGGTCTTTGTACAATTGAACTACTATATGACCGCTCTTATTGCGAATATCAGTGATCTTAATAGTGATAGTATATGTTGATGCTTTTACAGGTGTTTTTCTTGGAGGGGCTGGAATAAAAGACCCACAGCTGGTTATATAAACCAATAAAATAACTACTAGCTTTAGTCGGTTCATCATCGTGACAAAATAATAAATCTGTATTTATGCCCACTAAATATTTAACTATTTTTTAGAATTAGAGTTGCATGTTTTTCAATTCAACTGAAATCAATTACCTTTCAATAAAAGAATAATTAGGTTATGATATTTATTTGGCGTGGATCGGGAATTACTGTTCCCATTTTTCTATTTATCAGTGGTTGGATAATGAGCTTTTGGTTTCCCGACACACGCTTGGGGAACTACCCATTTATCGGGTGGAGCATGTTATGGGCTGGAATTCTGTTAACCCTGCAAGGTGCTGCTGTTTGGGGAGGAGGAGTACCCGATCCTGAAACGGGAGAAATCCCACTTAAAAGAGGTCATGATTTTTTCTGGATACCCGTTCTGTTTTGGGGCATAGGCCTCATAGGCTTGAGTATTTGGTTAATCAATAAAGAACCAAAAGAATCATTCTATAGTAGTAATTATGAAGAGGTCATTCAGAATATTCAAGATGAAGATGAGAACGAAGAAACAACCCGTTTGGTGAATTTTTACAATCCTTTTAAGGATTCCGTTTTTATTGAATTGTTTGATGCAAAAACGAAAGAGAGTATTATCGATGCTACAATTCCACCGTTAAACACTCGTTATAAGGAATTTGAATTTAATCGGTACGATATAGTCATCGATGAGAATAAATATCGAATTACAATAGGAAAATCGAAGAACCCTAACAGCGATGACTATGATGAGGTCTGGTATGTACTCGGTGGTGGTGTAGATATATTGTTAGTTGATGTTACAGAGGCATGTGATGAAGAAGTAACTCGTGAAGATTTAAGGGGGATTGATTGGACTGAGCGGATTACCAAACGTTATGACGGCGATAATCTTATTGAGCCCTCGCTCATTTCAACGCCAAAAAAGAAGAGGATAATCTTTGGTATTGGTGATAAATTGCCCCTAGAACACAGGAAGAAAGAAATTATTTATGCATTAATACCTATTGAAGATGGCGTAAATCCAACGGATGAATACTTAGATGAAAAAATTATTCGACTTTGTTTTAAAGATGAGGAATAATGACTTTGTTTTTTGAAGTTAATATTTGCATCTGCCGAAACTTTCCCACAGCACAAAACGCCGCATTGGCAAAAATTTCTATTTTTGAATTGAATGACGAGGCCACTGCATTTTAATAACAGAAAGGTATTTCTTACGATTACACTTTTGTGTTTCCTGATCTATGGAAATACATTGCGTAATGGATATAATTTAGATGATGCATGGTCATTTGAAGATAAAGGGAAATTGGGTCTAGTTGAAGGAATCGAAAAAAGTTTTACGACGGCCTTTGTAACTGTAGGAGAACTGAATTATGGTTACCGACCCATATCTACAGTGTTTTTCGAGTTGGAACAGGCAATTTTTGGACAAAACCCGATGGTAAGCCATTTTATCAATGTATTATTTTATTCGATTGTTTGTTTTTTGCTTTTTCTATGGTTAAGCAAGTATGTTTTGGTTAATTGGTGGTTGGCCATTACTATATCAGCTGTCTTTTTGTTTTTACCTATTCATTCTGAGGTGGTAAATAGTGTAAAGAACAGAGATGAATTACTTAGCGCTACCTTTGGGTTGCTTTTTTTAATCCAAGCATGGAAGTTCTACAGAAATGGTGGAATTCTGACAATACTTCTTATCATTCTTTTTTTCGCACTTTCGCTTCTTTCAAAACCTAGTAGCATGCCTTTGTTAGCGGTTGTTCCAGTTGGTTTGTGGATACTTGCTGAGATGCAAAAGAAAAGATTACTCATTATGATTTTTGTGCCAACGTTGATGATTTTAGCTATTTGGAAGGCGGTCAGGATAGTTGACGTAGGAGAGGTTAACAAGGTAACAGAGATTGTAGATAATCCACTGAACGGAGATCATACTAAAGCGGAGAAGGCAATGGTCGTCACCAATTCTTTTGGCTTTTACCTCACCGGAATGGTTTCTATTCATGGATTTGGTATTTATTTTGGACTAGACACAATAGACTTCCTTAAAGTTCATCTGAGTTATTTAGTTGCTGTAATTTTATTTGTTTTAACAGGTTTTTTGCTTTTATTCCTCTTTTACAGATCGGGTAAATTTAAAATTCCTTTGTTCGGAATGATATTCTTGTCGGGATGTTTGATTCCTTTCTCTAACCTAATCCAGAGAATGCCTGGTGTTGTAGGCGAGCGCTTGGCTTTTCTGGCCTCAGTTGGTTTTGCAATATTAAGTGGTTGGTTCATTTATAAAGTTGTTAGAACTTTAAAAGAAAAACAATCAAAATCTGGCTTGTATATAGTGATTTCTTGTCTTGCTGCCGTGACGGTATTTTGGTCTGTTAAAACGGTTAGACGAAATACAGATTGGCATAGTCTGGAGAGTTTAATAGCTGCAGGACTGCGGGACTATCCGAATTCTATCAAAATGAACATGATTATGGGTAGTGTTCAATACAATAAAGGTGTTAAGAAGGAGGGAAAGATACAGAACATTACAGACATGAAGCAAGTTGAGTTGGGCTATGATCATTTTTCACGTGCTTTGAAAACATATGACAAACACCCATCAGCGATATACAATCTGGCGTGGATCGATACATATATTCGTGAGTCAGACCTGGACGAGACAGAGAGCAGATGGTGGCAATTAGTTGAATTGGAGATACTAGATTCGACGGAGATTATGCCGCATCTTGCTACTATTCTCTCAAAGAGAGAGAAGCCGGAAGATTTATTGGAGTTTTACATGAAAGGATGTCAGGAAAAAAGCCACCAAATGGGCTTGATGGGACTTCGACAATCGTTAATAGAATCTAATTGGCAGTTATTCTGGGAGTTTAGTGAGTGCCTATATTCAGACATTGGCGTGCGCAGAAAGCAACTTACTGAAATGTGGAAGGGTATGATGAATAAAAATCCTAAAAAGGCAGACTCCTTGATTGGGGCACTTATTCAGATGGATGATTCCCCTTATTATGCTAAAATCAGAATTCAAAGCCTTATGCAGCAGGGTAGGCTCCCGGAGGCAATGACTTTGTTGAATAAAATTGATATTCGCTTCCCTGATGATGTGGAAATCAAACTTCTATTTGGAAATATTTACACTTCATTTAATCAAACGGAAAATGCCCTAAAGTCTTTCAAGGAAGCACTTGCACTGGACCCAGCGAACGAGGGGCTCAGGAAACACGTAGAATCAATGGAAAATAACTAGTTGTTCTTTTTAATTAAAAAGGTCTACATAAAGCACCCATTCAGTTGTCTCTTCGTTAATAAGTTAAATTAAGAAATTAGGAGAATTGAAGAAAATTTGTGATTTTCACCTAAAAAAGTTGAACTATGAAAGTATTATCGATATTAGTTTTATTCATCGCGTTATTTTCAACGCAAGCTTTAGTTGCACAGTATTCGGGAGAATTGAACCTTGTTATTGAAAATCAAGCAAGCATTGTTAAGAATAATGATAACAGTCGGGACATGCAATTTACAGTTGCTAACCTTAGCGCGGAAAAGGCAGAAGCTATTCGTCAAGATTTGGAGGCAAAATCCGAGATTTCTAATGTCACACTTAACAATAATGTTTGGGCAATGCACGTGGAGCCGGGAACATCTAAGAAAGTTTTGTTGAGTCACTTCATGAACAATGACTTTAAATACATTACTATTTCAGGAGAAAAGAAAGAAATTCTGAGGTACTTGTCTCATTAAATCCTGGCTTGAAGAGTAAATAGGTCATTATACCGTCCTTGTTTTTCGATAAGTTCGTCATGTGTGCCACGCTCAATTATTTCGCCATGGTCAACAACTAAAATTTGATCAGCCCTTCTAATTGTGCTCAATCGATGGGCTATGACAATTGTTGTTCTTCCATTGATGAGGTGTGTAAGTGATTGTTGAATTAGCACTTCGCTTTCGACATCAAGGCTAGAGGTGGCCTCATCTAAAATGAGGATTTTAGGGTTTGCTAATATTGCACGTGCAATTGATACACGCTGTCGTTGACCACCAGACAGTTTTACTCCTCGCTCGCCAACAACAGTATCTAGTCCTTTGTCAAATCGATTAGTAAATTCATTGACGTGTGCCGCGTTAACAGCCGCTTGTAATTCCTCGTTGGTTGCATTTGGTCTCGGAAATAATATGTTTTCGCGAATTGTTCCTTCAAAAAGAAAGTCATCCTGAAGTACCATGCCTAATTGATTTCGGTAGCTATTCAAAGTCACTTTTGATAGGTCATTTCCATCCATGGAAACTATTCCAGAGTCAGGAACGAGATGGGTAGCGACCAACCCCGCAATTGTACTTTTTCCAGCGCCAGAAGATCCTACCAATGCAGTTACCGAGCCTGGTTTTGCTATAAAACTGATATTTTTCAGCACTTCTTTGCCTTCTTCATAGGTGAATGATACGTTCTTGAATACTAAATCTCCGAAAATGTTGTCCAAAATAATTGTTCGTTCTTCTTCATTCGATTCAGAATCTAAGTTCATTAATTCCTCCGTGCGGTCTAGGCCAGAAAAAGCATCGGTCAATTGTGTGCCTATATTGCTCATTTGAATAATAGGAGCAATCATATAGCCAAGATAAATGGCAAATGAAAAGAACTCTCCAGTTGTCAGTTCTTCATTCATAATCATGGTTCCACCCACACCCATTATTCCAGCCATCGTTATTCCTAGGACAAAAGTAGTCCCACTTGTAACTATGGCTTGGGCTGTCATACTTTTTTTGACGAATTTAAAAATCTTATCGACCCCCTCTTTGAACACACTTGATTCTTGATCTTCGGCGTTGTATCCTTTAATTATGCGTATTCCACCAAGTGTTTCTGTTAATCGGCCTTGAACATTTGCATTGATTTCTCGACGTTTTTTAAAAATGGGCCGTATGTAACTAAAGGCTTTTAGAAAAATGAACCCCACAAGAATCACAGGAATCAAGACATATAAGGTTAGCAATGGGCTGATGTAAATGAGAATACCTAAAGTTACGAGAGAGGTTATTGTACCACCGATCATTTGTACAAGTCCCGTGCCTACTAGGTTTTTTATACCATCAACGTCGTTCATTATACGTTGAACTAATGCCCCAGACTTGTGTTTATCAAAAAAGCTGACGGGTAAGCTCAACACTTTTTTCTGTACCTCAACACGCAAGTCCGCAATGAAACGATGCGCCTCTATACCGAGTAGCCGAGTGAGCAAGAATGATGTCGTCGACTGGATGATTACAGCTCCTATAACGCAAAAAATAAGGATCCAAAACATAGACTCATCCTTGTTGCCTATCACATCATCAATGAGAAACTTCACTGCTCCAGGTGTAACCAGACCACTCAGACGACTGATAACAATAAGTAATAAGCCAAGTAGAAGCGCATTTTTACGTGGCCAAATAATTGTTTTGAAAACTTTCTTGAATGAAATTTTTGATGCCATAAGAGATCAAAATTAGACAATTTATTTCGCTTTTTCTTGCTCGATTTTAGTACCTTAGCTCCCCTACCTAAAACCGCAATGTCAAAGGCTTACATTCATAAAATAAGTTGTTTTCTTCCAGAGCATCGGTTTACGAATGCTGATTTTTTTAAGGAATTTCCTGAAAGCGAATCAAGTAATAGCTTGAAACAAATTGGCATTGAAGAAAGAAGAATAGCGAGTGATGGTGTTCTTGCATCTGATTTGGCAATCTTGGCATCGGAAAAGCTATTTACAGAGCACAATATTGACCGAACGAGTATTGACTTTGTGCTTTTTTGCGCACAAGAATTTGATTACTTTACACCAACAACCGCATGTGTAATTCAGGATAGATTGGGTCTTTCGACCAATTGTGGAGCCCTTGATTTTAATTTAGGGTGCTCAGGGTTTGTTTATGGCCTTAGTATAGCTAAGGGACTAATTGAAACGGGTTCTGCAAGAAATGTCTTATTGTTGACTTCCTCAACTCTTACTAGGCAAATTCATGCTAAGGACAGAAGTTCGCGCTACTTATTTGGTGACGGAGCTGCGGCTACGTTGGTTTCTTCAAGGTCTGAAGAAGGTGTAGGGTTGTTTCAATTTGGAACAGATGGCGGTGGTAAGAATAAGATAATTGTTGAGGAAGGGGGAAATCGAAATCCTCTTTCAGCATCTTCTAATATGGAGAAGGTAGATGCTTATGGAAACGTAACAACCCCCTCAAGTTTCTATATGAATGGTACTGGAATTTTCTTGTTTGGTTTAAGAACGGTACCTGATTTGGTGGAGAAAACATTAAAGGTTAACTTATTAGAAATAGAGGACATTGATCTTGTTATATTTCATCAAGCAAATGCGTTTTTATTGGAGACTCTTCGAAAGAAAATGGAAATACCGGAAGAGAAGATGTACATCTGTATGAAGAACACGGGCAACACAGTTTCGTCAACGATTCCGATAGCACTATCTGACGCAATTAAGAGAGGAAAAGTACAGTATGGAAGTAAGATTTTGTTGGTAGCCTTTGGAGTTGGTCTTTCATGGGGGGCAACAGTAGTTGAGCTGTAGTGAAAATTGTTTAATTTTAACGATAATTGAATTGACGCAATGATAACAGTAGAAGAGTTTGTAATAAAGATAGAAGATGCCTTTGAGGTTTCAGAAAGGGGAGTTCTTTTACCAGACATGAATTATAAAGACTTTGAAGAGTGGGACTCTATGCATGCTCTTATTTTGATAGCTTTGATCGATACGGAATTTGACTTGTTAGTTTCTGGAAATGACCTTAAATCATCAAATACAGTTAGAGATGTGTACAATTTGATTCTCGAACGAAAAAAATAATCATGGCTATTTTTTCTGTTTCTAATGTCAAGTTTTCAGGTGTTTCAGCCTGCGTGCCTAAGCGCACAGTTTCGAACCATGATTATGAAGAAATTACAGAGAAGGAGCGTAACATGCTTATTAAAACCACGGGAATTGAAGAGCGGAGAGTAGCGGAAGTGGGTGTAGCGACTTCGGACCTTTGCTTCGAAGCCGCGGAAAAGTTGATAGAAGAACTGGAGTGGGATAAAGAAGAAATTCAGCTTCTTGTATTTGTTTCTCAATCGCGCGATTATATCTTACCAGCAACAGCAATTATTTTGCAAGACAGACTTGGGTTGCCAAAAACATCCATTGCCTTCGACGTAAGTTTGGGCTGTTCGGGATATGTGTATGGCCTTTCAGTTATTGCAAGTTTGATGTCAAGTGCTCAAACAAAAAAGGCACTGCTCATGGTTGGAGACATTTCGTCATTGTCTCCTAATGAAAAAGATAAAAGTACTTATCCACTATTTGGAGACGCAGGCACCGTAACTGCTCTTGAGTTTGATCCATCGGCCCCTTCAATGAACTTTAACTTACAAAGTGATGGAAGTGGATATAAAGCGATTATCATAGAAGACGGAGGTGTTAGAAACCCTATCAATGATGAGTCATATCAGGATGTGGAAATTGACAAGGGTATTACGCGAAACAAGCGAAACTTAGCTCTGGATGGATTGGAAGTCTTTAATTTTTCATTGAAAGAGGTGGCTCCAAATATTCGCGCTTTCTTGGATGCTACTCATACAACGAAAGACGATTACGATTACTTTACTTTTCATCAAGCGAATAAATTGATGAATGAATCTATTCGGAAAAAATTAAAAATAGAAGAAGAAAAGGTCCCCTATACTTTAAGAAAGTTTGGGAATACTAGTTCAGCCTCGATACCATTAACATTGGTAAAAGAATTGAATCATGAACTTGAAACTAAGAGACTAAAACATATTTTTTCAGGCTTTGGTGTTGGGCTTTCATGGGGAACTGTATCTGTAGAAACGGACAAAATTGTTTGTCCAGAATTAATAGAAATTTGATGGAAACCCCCTTTCATATTAGTGGAAAAAATGTGCTTGTTACTGGAGCTTCATCTGGTATTGGAAGGCAGGTGGCAATTAGTATTTCCCAAATGGGAGGTAAAGTTGTTTTAACGGGAAGAGATGAACAAAGGCTTAAGGAAACTCTTTCTAAAATGAGGGGAGATGGTCATTTAAGTATTCCTGCTGATTTGCTAACAGAAGATGACAGAGAAAGGCTGGTTAATGAATTGCCAGAACTTCATGGAGTAGTTCATTGTGCTGGAGTTGTCAAGCCCTACCCAATAAAGTTTCTCAATCAGAAAAAAATTGATGAAACGTTGAATATCAATTATGAAATTCCGGTTTTATTGATGGCAGGAATTTCGAGTAAACGAAAGCTGGCAGATAAAGCATCAATTGTATTCATGTCTTCTATTTCAGGTCAACATCCGCATATAGGAGGGGCAATTTACGCTGGGGCTAAAGCGGCATTGGAATCTTTTAGCAAGGTAGTAGCATTAGAATTTAGTAATAAGGGAATTCGTTCCAATTGCATTTCTCCAGGAATGGTGAAAACGGCAATGTATGAGGAAGCGGAAGAAGGAATGTCCAAAGAAATAATGGATGCTCATGTGAACAGATACCCATTGGGCGTAGGTTATCCAGAAGATGTGGCAAATACTGTTGTTTTCTTACTTTCTGATGCTTCAAGGTGGATCACCGGAATCAACATTACCCTAGATGGTGGTTTTCTTTTAAAACAACACGTATGAGTTCGGTGAGAATTTCAATAGTTATCCCGGTATATAACAGCGCCGAATCATTACCTGAGTTATATGGGCGCATTAATACTGTAATGTCAGAAATTGATGAGACCTATGAGCTTATCCTCGTAGATGATGCAAGTCGTGACAGAAGTTGGAGTGTAATTAAGCAAATAAAAGAAAAGGCAGGGGATAATCTGGTTGGAATTCGACTCGAGAAGAATGTGGGTCAGCACCGGGCAATTATTTGCGGGTTCAATTTTAGTCGAGGGAAGCTAGTTGTAACAATGGATGATGATCTGCAACATCCCCCAGAAGAGATTCCCAAACTTTTGGCACAATATGACAAAACACAGCCAGATGTGGTTTATGGAATCTATAAAGTAAGGGAACAAAGTAGACTTCGAAATACCGGAACATCTCTGGTTAAAGGAACGGCGAAGTATTTTGCGGATTACAAAGGAGGGGTCGGTTCGTCGTTTCGAATGTTTAATAGAGAAACAGCCGATAAAATAAGATCAACGCCACAAAACTTTGTCTTTATTGATGAAGTGATTCATTGGTACACTGGAGACATTGATACCGTTTTGGTTGAGCATCACCCCCGGAAAATGGGCCGTTCATCTTATTCGTTTTTCAAATTAGCACGCTTGTATTTTTCTATTTTGATAAACTATACGGCTTGGCCACTTAGGTTCATGATATATGGTGGTATGCTTGCTTCGTTTATCTCCTTTTTAGTGGGAGCATTGTATATTGTAAAAAAGGTTTTCTTTAACGCAGATGTTGAGGGGTTTACGGCACTAATCGTGGCAATTACCTTTTCGTCGAGTTTGATATTGATGTCACTGGGAATAATAGGTCAATATTTATATAAGATTTATCAGCAGCAAAGTGGGAAACCACCTTATTCGATTAATAAAGTACTGTAATGATTGTTGAGGGCTACGGAATTCGCCTAATTCGGATCACGAAAGAAGATCTTGAGCTTGTAAGACACTGGCGAAACACGCATCATATCCAGCGATTCATGGAGTTTCGCGAAGAAATAAGCGTTGAGCAGCAGCTGGCATGGTTTGACTCCATTAATACGATTCACAATAATTATTTTCTCATCGAGGCGAAAGGCGAGAAGGTTGGCCTGATTAACGGCGCCGGTATAGACTGGGAAAAGAATGAAACAAAATCGGCGGGTATTTTTGTTTGGGACGATACATTCTGGGAGACGATTGTGCCAATTTCGGCATCAATGCTTCTTGCGGACACATCTATCCTATTGGGCCAGAAAAGGACCTTTATTAAAATTCTAAAAGACAACAAGAACGCGATTTCCTTTAATAAAATGTTAGGATACCAATTGATGCCAGAGAAAGATGAAGTCGCTACTCAGCATTATGTTCTTACACCAGAGAGTTACCTCAAAAAACGGGAAAAATTAAGAAAAATGCTCTTTAAACATCAAGAGCTGTTTAAATTGAATGTGATCTTTGAAGAGCCCAAAGATTCAATTTCTAGGTTTTATATTGAAAAACTGAAAGCAATATCACCACGATTGAAGAATGAACTAAACCTTATTATTAGGTCATGAGTGCGGCGAATAATCAATATTTCAAAATGGATGAACGAATCTGGTACTCATACGAAAAAAGGAAATATGAAGGGAGTGCTCCATGGTTCTATTCCAAAGATCATTTCGAGTGGGTGCAGAAATTAGAAAATCAATATCCACGAATCAAAGAAGAAATAGTTCGTGCTTTAAATGCTAATGAAAAGGATGCATTGCCTTATTTTAACAGAGAAATTGTAGATGAAAACTCCGTTTGGAAAACTCTTTTTTTTTATTTCTGGGGTCAACGAAATCATAAACTCATAGACCAATCTCCATGGTTAGAAAAGGTATTTATGGATATTCCGGGTTTTACTTCTTGTGCGATCAGTAAGTTGGAGGCACGTTCAGAAATTAAATGGCATCCAGGTGACACGAGTGGAATTATACGATGTCATTTACCGCTAATAGTTCCTGCCGGGCTCCCGGAGTGTGGGTTTCAAGTAGAGGAAGAAGAGCGAGCATGGGTAGAAGGGAAGTTGCTTATGTTTTGTGACGCGCATCGTCACCGAGCTTTTAACAGAACAAATCAAGACAGAATCGTTTTAATTATAGATGTAATTCACCCGGGGTTTTCCCATCATAGACGTTCTATTCGTGCAAATGGGCTGTCCATTATATGGGCGCAAAAAATACTTGGCTCAGCATCTTGGTTGAGTAGTATTAAAAGTGTGGTACGATTTTGCTGTTTGACTTTTGCTTATATTTATCTACCACTTCAACGCAACCTTAAGTTTTTGTGAGTAATCGTCGAAAAATCATATATATTCATATTCCCAAAACGGGTGGTTCTACTTTACAAGGAATTTTCAATCGAAATTACCGAAGGTCTATGTGTATAAACACCCAGAATGATAGGGTGGCCCATGAAAAACTGAAGACTAAATCACCCAGTGAAATTGCTAATATACAGGTGATTAAGGGGCACATGGCTTTTGGGCATCACAAATGGTTTGATGGGTCTGATAATTTAACATATGTCACTATGTTGAGAGATCCTGTTAAACGAATTATTTCTAATTATTATTTCATATTGTCTAGGGAGGAGCACCGTTTACACAAGGAGCTCAAAGAGAATAACTATTCATTGAAAGACTATGTACGTTCAGGAATTGCGAGTAACGCCGAAAATGCACAAGTTAGACTGCTCTCAAATAACATTTATTGTCCACACAATGGCTGTACGAACGAAATGTTGGAAGAGGCGAAAAAGAACCTCGACACGTATTTTTCGGTTGTTGGTATAAACGAAAAATTTGATGAAACGGTTTTATTTCTCCAACAAGAATTTGATTGGAAGTTTCCCTATTATGCTCGGGAAAACGTTACTGGGCATGGAGTAAAATTGACTGATTTGGATCAAGAAACCATAGACACAATTAGGAAATACAATGCACTGGACATTGAACTTTACAACTACGTGAAGAGTAATTTTGAGAATAGAATAGAAGAAGCAGGACAGGCGTTTCAGGATAGCCTTTTAGGCTATAAACGAAAAAACAAAATGATCGCCAAGCTAATAATGCTTAAGCGAAAACTACTTCACCAAAGAAACCGTTAATTGACGCTACTCTTCATTTTCTTCACTCCTTTTTTCTTGCTTACCTCTTTGAAGTTTCCTGTTTCCATAAGATGAATGAGGTTGATGTCGCCATAGTTTTTCCACGATTTCCACATTGGTGGGTTAAAAGCCATCATTTCTAAAAAGAAGTAGAGTGGTGAAATTCTCCATGACTTAAAGGGTGTAAAGTAGCGATAGCCTACGCCAATACTTTCATCCGTTGGATTCATGACTGAGTGCCACATGTAAGGTGGGTTGTAGAACACATCGCCTGCTTTTAGATGAATTGGGTGATGATCGATGTATTCATACAAAGGATAATCTTCATAATTGCACTTGAATGGATCGAAGTCTTTTCCTCGGATTATTGGTGCACTGCGATACATGTTTCTTGCGGGTGGAGGGTCTACAACACAAGCATACTCAAGAGGGTAAAGCTTCCAATTCTTTTCGCCATGTACTTGAATAAACAAATTTTGACTACTTGCATTGTGAAGTGGTGTGAATCCACCTTTTGCACTTAAGAAAACATGAAATGCCTCTCCAAAACCCCTGGGATACTTACGTTTTCGCATCCATTTATAATCGAAGTCTTGAATATGTTCGGGATGCTTAAGTAAGAGGGGGTAAAAGCGATAGTAATTTTCCTTTCCCGACTGCATATCTTCAATAATTTGGCGTAAAGTAGTTTCGGAATAACCGTTGGCTATGTCTCGCTGATCCATATACACAATCTCATCATCACCGTGTAGGTCTTTAAAATAATCCAACGACCAGTTTTTAACGCAGGACCATTCTTTTGCTGCTCCTTCAAGGATTACGGGGATCCCTTTTTTTACATAATTGTTCATGAAGTCGTTATAACTAATGTCTTTATGACGATCTACTGGAATTGCCTTTCCAGGCCCTGTTTTCTTGAGGTAATCCTCGAGTTTTTTATAAAATCTAGTCCGACTCTTTTTTGTCCATTTAAAAAACCGCACTCGACCAATAAAATGGTCGAAAAATTGATAATAACCATATTTTAGTCGAAAGTGAAACGGTATTGGTTTGTGAAGTTTTTTCTTACTCATTCTTCTTCAAGTTTTACTCTTTTTTGTAACCACTCATAGTACCGTTGACCAGAGTCTATACGGTTCGGTTTTTTTCTTTTTACACGCCACTGTTTAAGGTCAAGTTTTAGCATTGTAGGGTAGTGTAAGGTTGGGTTCATAAGCCATTTGAATTGACGCTTAAAGAAACTATAGCCAGCTCCCGGCATGTTCTCAATTTTTAAGTTTGGAGTTAAATCGTTTAAAACATTTCTAAATGACGAATAATTGTGCTTCAACAGAGGGCGGTCGCCCCAATTTTTCACAAGTTCCATTCCAATATGAAACGTGAGATGTTTGTGTGTAAACAATTGAAAATTAGTACTCCAACAAAATAAATTATGGGCAAGTGTATTTCCAACATGAGGAATCCCAAGGCAGACTTCACCTAAAGAAAATTGTTCGTACAATTCTCTCTTGAATACGAAACAATCATACCCGTTATGCATTTCTCCAGTTTCAGAGTATATTTGGTTTAACTGGTCTGTTGATGTATACTTCTTAGAGACCCTTCTTCTGTTAATAATAAAAGCGTCGAGACCACTGTTGATCATATCATTAACTGCCATATAGAATTGTGGCATTAATCCGATGTCAGAATTAGTGAAGACAAAATAATCAGCGTTTGAATGCTCATATAGGCTATCTAAGATGTCTTTTAAAAGTGGCAGTTTTCGTTGTCCTTGAAATGACCCAATGTCTAGAATTGACCTATTTAAATCAGGAGTAATCGAAAAATAGTTTGGGACAATTGATCGATCTTCAGGAAACTGAACTGAAACCAATTCAACATCAACACTATTAGCAGCGTAATCCTTTGCCTTTTTCATGGATTCAAAAGTAATTGGCTGAACAATAGAAATTTCACTTCCAGGTTTACCCTTGAAAGGGCTTATGATATGGGCAATAGTGGTCATAAAGTAATACTAAAATACGGGTTTTCTCCTTCAGTAGCTAATTCCCCTCTTTTTTCTAACTTGCATCAAAATAGATGAGTTGCTCAATAGTTTACAGTCATATCTAACAGCAGGATTATCGAAAATGGGCCTAATTGATAGGAAGGCAGCAAAAATTGGGCTTCGTACGTTACATTCAGATGACATTTTTGTCGTCTCGTTTCCAAAATCGGGAAATACTTGGGTGCGTTTTCTACTGGCCAATATGATAAAAGGAAATGGTGAAGTAACATTTTTGACGATCAACGATTATGTGCCAGGAATCTATAATTTCAAAGGAAAAATTAACAAGAAAAAAAGTGGAAGATTTATTAAAACACATGACTATTTTTTTGACTGTTATCCAAAATCGATATACATATACAGGGATTATAGAGATGTTGTAATCTCTTATTACCATTACCTGAAGGGACATAACCAGTTCCGGGGGAGTTTAAGTGAATTTATTCGAAGCGATCAATTGAAAACGGATTTTGGAACCTGGGAAGAGCATGTTTCTGCGGCAATAAACTTCAGAAATGAGTTTCCTCAACGGATTTTGTTTGTCGGGTTTGATGAACTTAAACACGCACCTGAGAAAACAGTAAAAAGGATGGCAGAATTTTGTCGACTTTCACTCAAACAATCGCCGGAAGAGATTGTTCAGCAATGTACATTTGAGAATTTGAAGGAGACGGAAGAAACTCATGGTAGGGTATTCAATAATTCCAATGTAAACTTTTTTCGCTCGGGCCAATCTGAGCAATGGAAAACCGAGTTGAATACTGATGACCTTGAGGTATTAATGACGGATGAGGTTAAAACCTTACTTGAAGAACTGAAAAAATGTTAGACCCAATTGAAACAACATTTGACGCAAGGGTTCTTCGGAATGAAATGAGCCATGAAAAGGGCTATCGACATTGGACAGCTAAAAAACGTACGGCACCTTCTTTTTTTATTGCAGGAGCGCAGAAGGCCGGAACGACATCTTTGTACCAGTTTTTGGTGGATAACAAATATATCAATCAAACTTCCCAAAAGGAATTGTACTTCTTTAATAACCAGGAGAATTACGAGCAGGGTGAAAAATGGTATCGATCTCACTTTCCTCTTTCTTCCTCGCTCCCAACATGCGATGCAACGGCGAATTACTTTGAATCAAAAGATGCACCGGAGAGAATAAGAATTCACTATCCAAATGCGAAAATCATCATCCTTTTGAGAAACCCCGTTGATCGGGCCTTTTCCCATTATAAAATGGCCGCTAAATTTGGTTTTGAGAAGCTTAGTTTTGAAGAAGCATTGCAACGAGAAGATGAGCGTTTGGCATACGAACAGGAATTTTTGGCAGAAAACCACCCGTATATTTATCAACGTTTGGGGTACCGGACGAAAGGGTTGTATTCAGAGCAAATAAAACATTGGATGAGTTCTTTTCCAAATGAACAAATCAAGGTGGTGGTTAGCGAGGAGCTTTTCTCACACCCCAAAGAAGGCTGTGGAGAGCTTCTTGAGTTCTTGGGTTTTGAAACGGATTTTACAATTCCTCTGAAGCAGGCGAATGCAGGATTGGGAGAGGAAATGTCTCCAAAAATTCGTAAGGAATTAAACACATTTTACGCCCCCTTCAACCGAGAACTCTCAAAAATATTGAACAAAACGCTAAACTGGTGATGTTGGAGAAAAACAAACCCGTATATCAGTTTATTAACAAGATGAGCTATTGGCTTCTGCTCCTGATTCGAAAGCGCCCTAAAAAGATTCATAAGGAGGAATTAAGTCCGATTTGGGTAACAGGAATGTTTAGATCAGGAACGAGCTTAACCACACAAATACTGGCAACTTTAGAAGTTGATTTAGGTCCGGACGATCATTTATTGAAGGCGAAAGGAAGCCGTAGGAACCTAAATCCAAATGGTTTTTTTGAGAACTATATTTTTATGGATTGGTCTCTAAAAGTCTTTTTGCAACTAGATAGTTGGGGACATGAACCACCAACATTGAAGCAGGTGCGGGAGTATTCACAAACTATTGATTTCAAGAATTTTGCTCACCACTCTATCGTTGATATTCACGATGATAGAATCTCTAACAGGAATAAAGTCGGTGCTCTGCGAAAATACTCTCCAGAGAATTTTGATCAGTACTTACAAGAGTGTTTTAGCGCACCGATGGCAATTAAGAACCCTCATTTTGCACTGATCTATCCTTTGTTGCTCAAGCAATGGCCAAAATCGAAGTTCTTAGTGGTGTTTAGAAATCCTGATGATACAATTGCTTCGGCAAAAAGTGTTACTCCAACTGCTGATTACGATTTATATTTTGACTATTATTCTCGTATCCTTTTGGACGAGGATGTAAAAGCGGTTTATATTTCTTACGAAAAGTTGGTTTCAAATCCCGCGAAATCCATAAAGGCACTTGTGGCTGAGTTTAAATTGGATGATGATAATTTGAGTTCAGCCGCAGATCTGATTGACCATAATCAATCGAAAAGCACAAATTCTGAGAAAGGAAATTGGCCGCAACAAATAGTGGACCTGTATGCTGAGATGAACGAAAGAGCAATTAACAAATGAAAATTCTACACATCAACACATACGACACTGGTGGTGCGGGAAAAGCATGTTTACGATTGCACGGAGCATTAATTGAACAGGGGGTTGAGTCGAAAGTCTTGTTAAGGAACAAGACCCAAGAAGCAGAGGATGTTTACGAAATTTGGGAAGAACACAACTCCATTGTAAAGGGTAAAAAGTATCTGGAGCAGAAGAATAAGGAGCGAAAAGAAGCATCAATAATCAAAAAACATGGTTTTACTGGTGAACTCTTTTCTTTTCCCCTTTCCATTTGGGACATTACGGCACATCCATTATATGAGTGGGCAGACATCATTCATTTGCATTGGGTAGCAGGCTTTGTGGATTACCCCACTTTCTTTTCCAAGAATAAAAAACGAATTGTTTGGACACTTCACGACGAAGAGCCTTTTTCTGGGGGGGTTCATTACCCACCACCCAAAAGCGATGACGAATATAAAAATCTGATCGCAGAGCATTTGAAAATTAAAGAGACTGCTTTTTTGAATCAAGATATCACTGTTGTCTCACCGTCCCGCTACCTGAAAGAGAAGTCTTCGAAAAGCGCATTGTTTTCTTCCTACAACCATTTCAATATTAAGAATTGTACGGATACCAAGGTGTTCAATTATTTAGAAAAATCGGCGGCACGTAATCAACTGGGCCTGCCATTGGATAAGCAAATTATTTTGTTTGTTGCAGATACCATGAAGTACCCAAGAAAAGGGTTTTCCTTATTGGAAGAAGCTTTGACAGATTTTCCATTGGAGAATGTCCTCTTGTGTACTGCTGGAAAAGGAAAAATTAACGTGGAATCGGGGACTCTTCACATGGGGGATGTAGCCTCGGAAGTTCAAATGCATTTACTATATGCTGCTGCTGATCTATTCGTGATCCCTTCTCTCATGGATAATTTACCGAATACCATTGCGGAGTCTTTATGTAGTGGAACGCCAGTTGTTGGTTGCAATGTTGGGGGGATTCCAGAAATGATTGAGCCTGAGTTCGGTTTGCTTTGCGATTTAGACGCAAGACATTTATCTGAGAGTATCAAAAAAGCGATGGGTTCAGCATGGAACCGTGAGAGAATAAGTGAGTTAAATGGAAGAAGGTATAGTCAAAAGAAGTGTGCGGAAGCGTACCTCGAAATATATAATTCTGGGAACTGAGTCAAGATCCCTGTTTCCTGAAAACGAGTCAATCTGGGTTGCCTTTTTATAGTATATTTGACATTGACAATTTGACAAAAAACACTACTATTTAGCTTTGGACAGGGATTTGTCATTGCATTATTATAATGAACGATTGAATGGATGGTCAAGAACTTGAGGTTGCAATAAAAAGCTTTAGAATTGGCAAAGGACAGTCTCTGGAATTATGGGTTAGTAAAGACGACTCTGATTTTTTTTCTCCCAATGACGTCTCTGGGTTTTTGGCTGATCAAGTTGAAGTTCAGGCAAATGATATTGTATTTGAAATAGGATCAGGGATTTGTCCAATAAGCATTCTATTGTCAAAGAAAGAACCAAAAGTTCAACACATCTACTGCGTAGAAATTGTGCCCGAACAAGTTCAGCTGGCTATTCGAAACATTGCAAAGTACAATCTCGACAATAAAATCACCCCACTGCTGGGAAGCTTATTCACGCCCTTCGACGTTCAATATTCGAAATTGAAAGCAAATGTGATTATTGATGACTGTTCAGGGTTATCTCCCGTAGCAAAAGAATTGGGCTGGTATCCTGAAGGGTATAAGATTCCGCAAGGTGGTTCTGATGGTACTTTGATCGTAATACCGTTCTTGAAGGAGGCTGTAAACTATCTGGCCGAAAATGGGGCAGTATATTTCCCCACAACACCCAACTTTTCTGATGAGGAAAAAATAATTAATGAGGGAAGAAAGTATTTTTCTAATGTGGAAGTGATCCTAGAAAAAAAGATTCCTTTGACCAAAGAACAGACTGATATAGTAGCGAAAACAGCCACACAAAACGTGTTTAAGCCCATAGAGAAAAAGGGAACCAGGGGATTTTGGACAGCTAGAATCTGGAGGGCAAAAAACCCAATTGTGCAGTGATTATGTGCAGAAGAGAAGAATTTGTAAAACAAACACCTACGGATGCTATTTAATTCGATATCATACTGGATCTTTCTCCCGTTAATAGTCTTCTGTTATTTTGCTATTCGGCATAAGTATAGATGGGTGCTGTTGCTAGCAGCGAGTTATTTTTTCTATGCTTCATGGAATGTAAACTTTATTGTTTTTATCCTCATTTCAACCCTAGTTGATTATTGGGTAGGATTGAAGATGGGTGAAATTCCGGAGAAAAAAGATCGGAAAAAGTATTTGTACCTAAGTTTATTAGTTAACCTTGGGATGCTGTTCTTTTTCAAATACTTGGGGTTTTTCAATGAAATTATCCGCTCGCTTTTTGGATTGTTTGAAGCGAACTATCCCTTTGAGCCTTTAGATATCCTTCTACCTATTGGAATTTCGTTTTACACCTTTCAGACGCTGTCTTATACGATTGACATCTACCGTGGCAATAGAAAACCGGAACGGCACCTGGGAATTTTTGCGCTTTATGTCTCTTTTTTTCCGCAATTGGTTTCTGGACCAATTGAACGATCAAAAGCCTTTTTACCTCAGTTCCATAAACCTACATTTCTTGACTGGCAGCGCATAATTGACGGCTGTAAACTCATTGTCTGGGGGCTTTTCAAGAAAATGGTAATTGCAGACAACCTAGCTATTTTCATACAAGGAGTCTATGGCAGTCCAGAAGAGTATTCGGGGAATGTAATGCTGCTCGCGATGTTCAGTGTTGGGATTCAGATTTATTGTGACTTTTCGGGCTATACGGATATCGCACTGGGGTCTGCTAGATTATTTGGAATTCGATTGTCTGACAACTTTGATAGGCCATTATTTGCAAATTCTATGACCTCTTTGTGGTCCAAATGGCACATTTCTTTGACTAGGTGGATAAGAGATTATATGGCCCTTCCACTCAGGGGTATTTTGAAATCAAAGGCGAGCAGTTACCTTTTGTTGTACATCGTGTTCGTTTCAATCGGTTTGTGGCACGGTGCTAGTTGGCAGTTTGCTGTTTTTGGAGTGTTACATGCTACCTATTTAGCAGTGGAAAAATTGACGTTCTCGCTCAGAAAAAAAATTACGCGTTCTACAGGTCTAGATAAAGTGCCCAAAATTAAGAACGGAATTGCAGTTTTGATTACATTTTCCCTCTTTGCGTTCTCGGGAATCTTCTTTGCACATGATGATATCGACAATAGCATTTACATTGTTTCGCATTTGTTCAGTGGTGGAGATGTGCTTCCCTACTTATTAAAAGTGCCGTTTTTCTTCCCATCGAATGTATTCATCATTTTAAGTTCTCTTCTAATCTTTTGGTGGATTGAAAAAAGAAATAAAAACGACCTAAGAAACCCATTTAGTAAAATAAACAATAGCGCACTTAGATGGGCAACCTATTTGATCGTAGTTTTCTACCTGTTTAATTTTAAAGTAAATGAGAACATGGAGTTTTTCTATTTCCAATTTTAAATGATAGGAAACAATAAATATCGTCTTGGGAAGAAGATTCTTCTTTTTCTTTTGCTGTTTGCCGGTATCAACGGTGCGCTCAGCTTTTGGTATTACAAAAAAGTAGTTCCGAAAAACAAGCTATATCAAACAGATGCCAATTACAAGGAGCACATTGAAAGTACGAACACGCTCTTTTTGGGTCATTCTAGAGCACAACTAGGGGTGGACGAGGAATTATTCCAAGGGGCAATTAACTATGCGTCTTACGGAGAGAATAATGTTTACACGTATTATAAAATAAAGAGGCTGCTCGAAGATAATCGTAATGTAATAGAAAGAGTATTTATTCCATGTGGTTTTGGCACCTTCAGTAGTTTGAAAAGCCCTCATGTTTTTGATCACTCATACTGGAATCAGTATATAGATTATATTGAACTCGGCCAAGAACATAATGAGTTAGACAAATATGCAGCGCTACTTTTGCAAAGTAAGATCTTCCCTTATTCTAGATCGCTACAACTTGGAGTCAATAAGAGGTTCAAATTTTCAGGGGTAAGAAAATCAACGTTGCAAGAACTAACCACTGAATTGGAAAAGGAAAAATATGCATATGAAGCGATAAGAATAAACTTTGTCAATAGAAATTCTTATGATACGATTTCTTACAAATATCTTGAGAGAACATTGGCTCTTTGCCAAGCGAACAACATAGAGGTCGTTGCGATTAAGTATCCTGTTACGAGCTATTACTTTGAAGCGTACAATGAATTGATTTCTGAAGAAAAATGGAACACACGAATTTTTGATGAACTACTCAAGGCTAACAATGTAGAGGTTCTGAATTTTGAACAAATATATTTTAAGAAGGATGAGCTTTTCAGGGATACGCATCACTTGAATGAGGATGGAAAGAAACAGTTTTCGGAACTCCTTAAACGTACATTGGATTCTCGCTGAGCAGTTTTAGAAGGAATGAACAAGCGCTCAGTCTATTTGAGTGATTTTAGCTTTTCGGCCAAGACCTTTGTAAAGGCTGTTCTTCCAAGTTCATTTAAATGATGGGTGTCGATAAAGTACTCAGGATGATCTTGAAATAAATTTTGAAAATCGAGGAGGTAGATGTTTTCCTGGCCAGAAACCAGCTGTTCAATTTGTTGCTGTTCCTTTATCCACCTTGGCTCATAAGTACTCACAGCATCGAGGTAGTAATTGGTAACGGGGTACTTTATAAACACCAAAGGCTTTCCATAACTCTTAGTTAAATTGATTGTTTTCTGAACATATTGCATCGCGATGGTATCATTGATGTGTGCGAACTTTTGTTGATTTGTAATGATATCATGGGCAAATGAAACTCGTTCTTCTTCTGTCGCGGAGGCATAAACCGAGTTGGGAATAACAACGCGCATGTCCTTGTATTTTTCCATAAGACGCACGTATGGATACTCGTAGTAGGGGAACAAGCCTGTTTTCAGGTGCATTTTTAAATAGGTCACCCGATCTCCGGTTAGTTCTCCCAATTCAAAATAATCCATATATGGAGACCAATAAAAACTATTTTTCATTTTGTCTGGGTAGTCCAAGCTTATACTGGAAATTCCAATAGGTAGCAGAACCACACCTATTCTTTTTTCATGCTTCTTGAGAACATCCAAAAGCTTGTAATACGATCGGATATTGTTTTCACTGCTCGAACAATACGAATAACAGCCAGGAATGAGCTGTGCATCGATGTCTCGAGCTGGTCGTGAATGCCCCATTACGATATAATCCAGTGGTCCGTGGTATGCATTAAACGCTCTGTCCTGTTTTACAAGTCGATGATTGTGCACACTCACCTTGAAAAAGTAGACTTTGATCCCTTCATTCAGCCCGACAAAAATCAGGATGAACAGTAAGATTCTTTTTATGTTACGATTCCATCTCATCTAAAACTGAAAATAAAGAAATTCATTACTCACTTGATGACCAAATACGATAAGCAGAAAGAGCATTGCAAGGTAAAAAGACCACCTTACCCCTGTATAGCGAATGGAATCGAATGGGTTGTCTAGAACTCTAGTGTTGATGGCCTCTGAATAGATAAACACCGATGCGCCTATTGCCATAACGATGTACTGAACCGTAAAAACACCCGGAATTGCGAGTAAAGGAGTGGATGAATCCCAAACGAAAAGATGTGTCATAATCCGCCATGCATTACCAATGCTATTTGAAAAAAACAAGGGTCCCGAGTATGCCCAAAAAAGGAGTGTTAGCAAAACATTGATCGTAACCCGAATCACAGATGTACGCTTCAGCACTTTATCCATCAGATTTCTGCGGAATTTCTTTGTTACACGATTGACAATAATGTAGAGAGCGTGCAGCAATCCAAAGACCAATAAATTCCAGGATGCTTTGTGCCAGAAGCCTATTGCAAGAAAGATTAATACGATTGCGGCATACCGAGTTGTAGTTGTTTTTGCACTTCGAACAAGCGGACGAAAAAAATAATCGTTGATCCAAGATGTTAAGGAAATATGCCAACGTTGCCATAATTCAGAAATTGATTCGGCAAAATAAGGGCGTTTAAAATTGGGAACTAGTCGAATTCCGAAAAGCCGGGCCGAACCAATTGCCATATCTGTGTAGCCAGAGAAGTCGGCGTAAATCCAAATTGTAGATGCAGCCATTGCCAATAAATAGTGGCTTCCCGAAAATGCTTCGGGATGATAATAGATAGGCTGAATCACGAGGAGCATATAGTCTGCGACAATTACTTTTTTAAACATCCCCCAAAGAAACAGGCGTCCGCCTTCAGAGATATTTACCCAATTAAACAACTGATTGGTTCTTAATTGTGGAATCAATCGAGTCGAACGCTCAATCGGACCCGCTACTAACTGTGGAAAGAAAGAAACGTACAAGGCAAAATAACCCAAATGGCGCTCTGTTTTGCCTATACCTCTATAAATATCGATAGTGTAAGATAAGGTTTGAAAGGTATAAAACGAAATTCCAATAGGCAAGAGAACATCCCATTCTGGCAAGTTATATGGCCAATCAAAGAATTGAAACAAGTGCCTCACCTCCTCATTAAAAAAGCCGAGATATTTAAAGACAAAGAGGAGTCCAAGGTTGGTCGTCAAACTGAGATACAACCACTTTTTTCGGTCGCGCTTTTCCGTGTGTTTGGACATTTGAATACCGACAAAATAATCCACCAATGTTGAGAAAACAACGAGTAGTAAGAAGTCAAAACGCCAATAAGCGTAGAAGAAATAGCTTGCCGTCAAAAGCAATATCCAACGTGAACGATGATTAAGCAGATAGTAGAGTGCAGCAATCATCGGCAAGAAAAGGATATACTCTAAGGAAGTGAAAAGCATAAGTTTGTAGCCTTGTCGTAAAGTTAACAGATAACTCTGGAAGAACGAATTAAAGACGTTCCAAACGGGTTTTTATCAGCAAAGTAAATAGTCGTTGCCCTTCCTTGTTGATGTGTTGCGGATCAACGAAATACATGTCATTTTCTCCCCAGTATGCCCCGTAGTCCCAAAATTCTATTTCTGAATGTGATGCAATTATTTTTTCGAAATTACCGGTGGCGTCTTGTAAATTCTTCGCTTCGATTATTCTTTTCACGGCACTTCTGTACGGTTTAGAGACAGGGTACTTGATATAAACCAATTGCACATGATGCTTTTTGCACAATTCCATTGTTTTTTGGACATAGTGCAGTGATACGCTGTCATACATGGAGCGCGTGTCCGTCATGCGCGAGATAATTGATTCAGCCAATGCAAGATTGTCTGCTTCATTTCCTTCTTTAAACACCTTTTTGTCTGTCTTGAAGTTGATATCTCCAGTCATCGATGCCAATTTCAAATAACCGTATTCATACCAGGGAATCGTTCTGGATTTTAGCCAGAGACTTGTATACGCTTCATGATCGTCAGTGATAGCTGCTAGCTCACAGTAGTCTACATAGCGTTTCCAATAAAAGCTGTTTGAATTGACATTGGGATCTGTAAGATTAATCGATGGAAACCCGGCAGGCATCAGCACCGTTTTTACTGATTTACCGCTTTCCTCCAGGACATATTTTAATTTGTAGTATGTATAAACACTGCTTTCACCACCCGAGCAGAAATTAACAGAGTTTCCGAGCAGAGAGGCATCAATCGCCTTGTATGGTCTGGAGTGCCCCATGATCATAACATCAATTGCATCCGGCGCTTGTTTGAAAACGCGTTCTTGCTTCAACAGTTTGTGATTACGAATACTCACCCGCTTAAAGTAGAGTGTCAGCCCTGCATTAATGACTAAAAATATTCCGCTAAAAAGCAGTAACTTTCTCAGTTCTGGATGTAGTTTCTTCTTCAACATTATAGGTGAAAGTAAATAAACTCCTGCATTTTGGTGTGCGCTAACGAGAAAATCATAAGCAACAAATAGTAATAGATTCCCCAGCGAATCCAGCGATATCGAATGGAAGAAAATGGGTTTTTTGGGTTGTGGTTTGGCAAGTTTTGAATGATGAAATAGACGAATAGGTTTAGGCAAATAATGATGGCATCTGCCCGATGTATTCCAAGTTCCTCCACAGAGTAATTGAAGCTGACAAATCCCTTAACCCCTTCTGTAAACGCGTATATGGCATCCCCAATGGTTTCAGCTCTAAAAAAATAGGTGGAAATCGACACCAATATGAAAACGCCGCACATTGCAATCCCTTTGAGCAAAGTATCCAAAAAACGGTTATTCTTGTTTTCGAAAACGGGAAGTTCTTCGGAGACAATGTAGTAAATACCGTGAATGAGACCAAAGATTAAAAACCCCCATGAGGGTCCATGCCAGAAGCCAATTACAAGCATCAAAATCAGGATGTTTAATCGCCAGCCTTTTCTAAATTTTCGACTGATAGGCTTGAATAGATATTCATAAAACCATTGCGTCATCGACATGTGCCAGCGGCCCCAAAATTCGCGAATGTTTTTTGCATGAAACGGTTGTTTGAAGTTGATGCTCAAATCGATACCGAACAACTTGGCAGAACCAATAGCGATGTCAGTATAACCACCAAAATCGAAGAGCACCTGAAGTGTGAATGCAAACCCGATGATGACATAACTAAATCCATGATAATCATGCGGGTTGTCATAAACAGTATTCACATAGTGTCCGATCTTATCTGCCAAAACAATTTTCTTAAACACCCCCCAGGTAATGAGGCGGAGTCCTTCAGTGACATTGAACCATTGAAATTTTTGAACAATGCGCAATTGCGGCAAGAGCACGGTTGATTTTTCAATCGGCCCAATAACAAGTTGAGGGAAAAATGAAACATATAGAGCCATGATGCCGAAATGTCTTTCTGGTTCTCGATCTCCTCGGTATACATCTATGGTATAACTCAATGATTGGAAGGTATAAAATGAGATTCCTATCGGAAAGAGAATGGATAAAGTTGAAACGCCATAGTCCAAAGAAAAGAGTTCAGAAATATCGCGGATTAGCTCATTGAAAAAACCCAGATATTTAAACAGGAAAAGCATCCCAAGATTCCCTAACAGACTGATATAGAGGAAGGGCTTCCGGTCCTTTTTTTCTCTCTTTTTGGCCATGCCAATAGCGCAATAGTAGTCAAGTACAGTTGAGCTGAGAATAAGCAAAGCATAAATGGGTTTCCACGACATGTAAAACGCGTAACTGGCAATTAGCAACCACGCCCATCGCCACTTAGGTTTCAACAAAAAGTAGCCGATCACAACCAGTGGAAGGAAAAACAAATACGTGATCGAAGTGAATAACATGTGTTTATTTTTGTTCTACAAACATATAAGTAATTCCGTTCTCAAGAATTGAGAGTTGCAGATAAATTGCTGTTCATCATGTAGGTGGCAGCGACAAACCCATAGTCATGTGTTAGGGAAATATCAACGGGGAGTCGTGCGCCATTATTAAAAAGAAGTGGAATGTTGTTGCTGTTTTTCACAACTTCTAGAGTTGAGTATTCCGGACAATTTTCGGAGATCAATTGGAAAAGTGTTGCACGCACCAGCGCCGATTCTTCCGATTCGAATCCTTTGCCCACTTTGGAATGTATAAGAGGAACCGCGTCTTTCAAATTACTTCCATATGTAAATACGTAATCCTGAGTGGCCTCCGAAACAAAATATAGGTTAATACCTTGGTAATTGGCGGTCATGGATAGTTCGGCTCGACTCTCATATGGTTGCACCTCGATTGACTTTGGGACAAAAGAAGTAGTTGCGCCCATTTTCATAAGTATTTTATACGCTGCTTCTTTACAAGCCCAATGTCTCCAAAGTTCGAGTGACGGCTTCTTGTGTTTTAGAATAGTTTCTTGTTCAGCTGGCGTGAAAGACTTGTTCAAATACCTATTAGAAATTTCAACACGCAGATTTTTTGGGTCATTTAAATGAACAATATCGTTGCCGACAAACACCATTTACGCGTTTAGTTTCTTCTTAACGATTATATTTAAATCGCCGATAGTGTTGATTAAATTGGTTTCGGAATCCATAATTTCAATATCAAACTCATCTTCTACAGCTAAAATTAAATCCACAAATCGAGCGGAGTTCACCCTTAGATCATTGAGAATCCGTGTTTCTGGAGCTCCATGTTTGAGGGCATCCAAATCCCTTGAATACCAGCCCAATATTTTATGTATTCTTTCGCTTATCTTCTGATCATTCATTGCTGTTGTATTTTTTAAAAATGATGGAAGCATTGACATCGCCAAAGCCAAAACTTCCCTTCATAATAACGTTAATGGGTTTTTCTATTGCTGCAGCTATAGCTATGTTTCCCTCGGGCAACAACTCTTCTATTTCTGGATGGAGATCTTCACAGTTAATTGCTGGGTGAACAAAACCATCACGCATCTGAAGGATACACGCGACACATTCAATTGCGCCGGCAGCATTAATTGCATGGCCAATTAGTGATTTTGTTGCATTGAACATAGGAAGATCCTTCTTTCCGAACACCTCTAGCCAGTTTTTAAATTCAACGGGGTCTGCTTTGGTAGCAGTAAAATGTCCATTAATGAGATCTACTTCTTGTGCTGCGATTTCTGACACCCGAAGAGTCTCCGCTAAACAGCGAACAACACCGTGATTATTTGGAAACGTTGATGTACCGCCATTTTTTTGACCTCCGGAATTCGAATTTCCTCCGATAATTTCAGCGATAATAGAGGCGCCTCTTTCTAAAGCAGATTCCAGACTTTCAAGCACGAGCACTCCTGCTCCGGTAGCCGGAACCAATCCATTCGCGGTTGCACTCAAAGGACGGCAAGCTTGTTCTGGTGTATCATTCATTTTGGAACTTGTCACCCGCATTGCATCCAATGTTGCAAAACTATAGGAAGAATAACCTTCTGTGGACCCAACAAGCATTCGTTTTGCTCCGCCGGAAGCGATGTGTTGGTACCCTTGAAGAATTGCATTTACACCAGTAGCGCAAGCCATAGAATTTGCCGAAGAGATATTTCCAGTTGATAGAATACTCGACAACCAAGAACTCGCTGCAACAGGCATTATATTTAGATGCCCGAGTCCACCAATTTTTTTCACTTTTTTCTCGTTGGTAAGAGGGATGATTTTGCCTCCAAGAATTTCGACTCCGGGTGTTCCAACTCCAATAATAACCCCAGTGTCCCAATCTACCTGAGTTGTTTCATAGTGAGGGACTTCCAGCCCTGCGTTTTTCCAGGCTTCAACACCTGCGACACATGCCAATTGGATGAATTCACTCATTTCCCCCAATTCATATTCTGCAAAAAATTCGGGAAGTTCTTCTGGGAGTCTTGCAATACCACCAACATGACACCGAAAGCCTAAATCTTGGAACTCTTGAATATGGCGAACGCCAGATTTACCCTGAAAAAGTGCAGACTTGAACTCTTCAAGATTGGAGGCATTCGAACATACAACACCTAACCCCGTGATAACAACTCGATTTTTCATAGTAGAAAACCTTCAGAACTATAAATATATCAATGTTATACTGACCAAGAGTCAAAACACAAATTTTTTGGTAATTTATCCGATGTTTCAGAGGAGATTAGTAAATTTCCAATTGACCATAAATGAACATGGAAAAGAAACAAAAAAGAATAGTATCCGTCATCATCGTTATTTTGTGTTTTTTCCTTTATGGAAACAGTCTTAATAATGACTACGCTTTTGACGCACATTATGTTATTCTGGACCATCCTATCGTTGAAAAGGGTGTAAAAGGAATTCCTAAAATATTTAAGTCTCATTATGTTAATAAGGACATAGAACAACATAGTTATCGTCCTATAACCCTTACTTCTTTTGCCATTGAATATCAGTTCTTTGGGGCGGTTCCCAAAATTAGTCATCTAATCAATGTGCTTTTATATGCATTGACGTGCATGATTCTTTTTCGACTTTTGTTAAGGTTATTCAAAGAGTACCATTGGGCACTCGCTCTTTTAACGACTCTTCTGTTTCTTATACTACCTGTTCATTCTGAGGTAGTGAACAATGTGAAGTCAAGAGATGAAATTCTATGTTTTTTGTTCGCGATTTTATCCCTATTTCAATTTGTAAAATACGTAGATCGAAACATGATAAAGCATTTGCTTTTAGGTGTGTTACTCATTGTTCTGTCAGTTTTATCTAAACCCTCCTCTGCTACTTTTTTAGTAATAATTCCAATGACGCTTTGGTTTTTTGCTGATGTGAAATTGAAGCGAATAGGTGCAATAGTAATTGGTCTAATAGTCACTTTTATTATTGTTCGGTTTGGGTTTGCTCAGTTGCTTGAAGGCAGTGAAAAAATCAGGGACGGTCTCTTTTCGGAAAACCCACTTTATGTCGAAAAGGGGAGTTTAGTAAGTAGAATTCCGATGGCAACTTTTACGGTTGGCTACTATTTAAAACTACTGTTTTATCCGAAGTCACTCATCTGTTATTATGGTTATAACCATGTCCCCATGGTTGGTTGGAACCACATTTATTTTTGGTTATCGGCAGTTGTTGTTATCCCTAGTATGGTTTATGCATTCGTTAGAATTAAAACGAAATCACCATTGGTTTATGGACTCTTGTACTTTTTTGTCACCATATCAATGTTCTCCAATTTGATTCAACCCGCTGTTGGAATAATTGCTGAGCGATTTGTTTATCTTCCATCTCTTGGATTTTGCATTGTAATTGCCTTTCTCTTGCTTAAGGCTGGCAGAGCAACAATTCAGGATACGAAAAAGCTAAATCTTCAATACAAACCTGTCTTTTTTGGTTTATTGTCTTTGATCTTGATTCTGTCTGCCGCGCGAGTGATCACCCGAACAAAAGATTGGAAGAATAAATTCACGCTTTTGGGTCATGATATAAAAGAAGCTCCCAATTCAGCGAAATTGAATGCAATTATGGCGAACACACTGTTTGTGGAAATGAATAAATCAAGGGATCCACAAAAAAGGGCGAAATTGGCGAGTCAAGCACTGCCTTACTATCAAAAATCCGTGGATTTAGTTCCAACCTATGAAACTTCTTGGAATAATATGGGGACATTATATTTTAATGAGTTTAGAGATTTTGAAAAAGCACGTGAGTGTTACGAGAAGGCCGTTGAGCTTAAACCAGAATATGAAACAGCCTTGTTTGGCTTAGGGTATTACTATGAGTTGCAAAAAGAGTATGATAAGTCATTAATGTATTACGACAGGGTGTTGGAGTTTAAGCCCGGTCAGCCGCGTGTTTTAGAACATATGGAAGCAGTAAAGCGATCAATGTCGGATACTATTCAAAAACAAACTGGCAGATAAGGTTTTCGTTAAATTAATTGCAATTATTCAATTCACAATGTTGATGAATACCTTTGTGCTAAGGTAACTAGAACTGATTCTTCCACCCGCTAACGTCGACTGTTGTATAATCCCTGATGATTCGCGCTCCAATTGGATTTCTGCCGACCCTACACTCAAGTCCATGAGACCATTTTGATCCAAGATGATATGTGAGCTACCCGCGGTGTGCACTGTCCAAGATCTGGAAGTTGTTTGATCTCCTCCACCAATGGTTACTCGAATAGTTTCTCCAGTGCGTAATGCTTCACCTTGCCATGGCAAGAAAAAATTTCCATTTTGACTTATGTTCGTGATACCCCAAGGTAATTCTGCCCCAAAAATGTGCGGAACATCATTTACATATACATTTTCATCAAGGTCGCGGTATGTGAATGCTCCACCAATTTGACTTCCCGAACGATTTAATTGATAGCGACCGGAGCCGTTTTTCCATGTCAACCCTTCACCATTAAATTCTACTCTTGCTGGATAAGAAAGTTCCACTTTGGTACCCCCACTATTATCTAGACGAAATGTTGCCATCATCGTAGAGGTGTTGTTCTCTGAATTGTAAGTGTATTGATAGTTTGTATAGATTCTTTGTTGATCTAAATTCATGGAATCTTCTCTCTTACACGCTGTAAAGAGAAGCACTCCAATTAGCGCAATGCCTAGTGTACTTCTTCTTTTCATAATTCAAGTATTTATGGTTTAGCATTTATTATTCAAAGAACATGCCGAAACGGTAAACATCTTGATTAATCATTTTACGAATTTATTTTTAGCGTCCCAAAAGGTGTTGGTTGCTCTTCAGAAAATGAGCGTTTTGAGTCATTCTTAGAATGTTTTCCCTAACTTTAAGGAAAACCTTGATTATTTTGAAACTAAAAAACGTGTTTTTAGGCTTGTTATGTCTAATTGGCTTAAATGTAAGTGCTCAAAACTGGAGTACAGAGAATTTCACATATGGAGAGCTTTATCCAGGGTATATAATTACATCGGAAGGCGAGCGTATAGGTGGGTTTATTAAATACCGAAACCGTTATGTTATGCAAAATGAAGTTATCTTTTATCGCGATAAAGAGGATCCGAAAACAAAGAAAAAGTACAAGCCAGAAAACTTAAAGGAGTACAAAGTGGCAGACAAGGTATACCATATTCTTAATTATACAGGGAGCGCATTAACAACGGGCAAAAGAGCCTTGTTGATTGTAAATTCAGGGTGTATTAGTGAGTATGTTTGGTACGAAAGAGCAGACGGTTACAATCACTTATTACAGGGAAAAAATGAGTCTAACGAAGATTTTGCTAAAAGAAAGTACCCAGAAAGTATCGTATTCTATAAATCGGGAGATGACGTCCCAGTTGAACCTACTTTCTTCGAGGAAAAGTTCACTAAAAAAATGACGGCTTATATCGCTGATAATAAATCGCTTGCGTCTCAAGTTAAGAGCGAAAAGAGATCTTATGGTGTACCCGTAATTCGCTCAATATTTGAGGAATATAATGTAGGGTGCAATCGATAAAATAAGAATTGGAGTTACATATTTGTAATACATAACTCCATATTCTTTTATCCTAAAAAGGTAACCTAATCTCGGTTGAAACCTTTATTCTTAACGAATATTTGATTGCCATCAATGAGCTTTTTCGAAGGCTTTTCAGGTGTAATCTGTACCTGTGTTTCTTTCGTTAGAGCTTTTAGATGTTTGTATTTTTAAGAGGTTGTTCTTATTTCTAAATTGCGGTCCATACCGATTTTTGAGATTTGGATTTGTCTGGCCTCTGCCCCAATTTCGAAATCTTCAATGATTTCAACCACATCGTGATGCATAAAGTGCGTGTTCGTTGCGTCTAATTCGACATGCATATTGTCAGGTATTTCAGCTAGCATCTTTTGTACTGAGGCTTTGTTAAGGAATGTGACATCTTGTGATAAGGTAATTGTAACGCGATCTTTGCCCTCTAAATTTTCTCGTTCATATTCGAATGGGACTTTGAAATTATTACGAAGGATGATAAATATAGCTACAATCATACCTAACGCGATACCCATTAATAGATCAGTAAGTAACATTCCAATTATTGTAATAATAAAAGGTAAAAATTGTTCCCAACCTTGTTTGTATATTTTTTTAAATAGTGCAGGCTTGGCAAGTTTATATCCAACAACAAAAAGAATCGCGGCCAGAGTTCCTAGAGGAATATAATTCAACACGTGAGGAATAAAAATGATACTTATTAAAAGAAGAAACCCATGAAGTATGGTGGATGCTTTTGTTTTTCCTCCCGACTGAGTATTAGCTGAACTTCTTACAATAACCTGTGTCACTGGCAATCCACCAATTAGCCCTGAAATAATATTACCAACTCCCTGTGCTTTTAATTCACGATTTGTAGGTGTTACACGTTTTAATGGATCTTGTTTGTCCGAAGCCTCAACGCACAGGAGTGTTTCAAGACTGGCAACAACTGCAATTACTATGGCTGTTATATAAACTTGTGGATTTCCGAATGCACTTAAATCTGGGAATGAGAAGTTTTCAAAGAATGAAGCTGCACTTTCAGCTACAGGAATGCTTACTAGATGACTTTTATCTATAGTAAGAGACGGAATTGATATGAATAGAATATTCAGAATGATGCCTAATGTAACAGCAACAAGGGGCCCTTGTATAAGCTTGGTGAACTTCAATTTTTTAAAGAGTGGAGTCTCCCATAATATGAGAACAACTAGTGATGAGACTGCAACTATGAGTACACCAGGACTAATATAATTAATCATGTTCCAAAGTTCAGTGAACGTATTTTCTCCATCAACTTGGGCAAACCCGAAATCGCCCTCTGGGTCTTTGTCATAACCAAATGCATGAGGTATTTGTTTCATAAAAATTAGAATCCCGATTCCTGCTAACATTCCGTGAATTACGGAAGAAGGGAAAAAGTAGGCGATGATTCCTGCACGTAAAAAACCGAGTACAACTTGGATTACCCCAGCAAGAACTACTGCCAACAGGAAAACTTCAAACCCACCAAGGTCGGTAATGGCATTAAGAACGATAACTGCTAGTCCTGCTGCCGGACCACTCACGCCAAGTGGTGATCCGCTTAGCGAACCAACGATAATTCCACCTATGATCCCACTTATTAATCCTGAGAATAATGGCGCTCCAGAGGCCATGGCAATTCCAAGGCACAAGGGCATGGCCACGAGAAAGACGACGATACTCGCGGGAAGATCGTCTTTCAAATTTTTAAGTGGATTGAGTTTAGTGTTCATTTTATGTTTTTTATGTTGTGTAACATTAAATCACGATTACGTGATGTCTTATTACTACTGATTAAATTATTGTGTTTTGTAAAGAGTTGCGCAGAGCGCGGGTTTTGAGGTAGACTAGACAAACTCAGGTGGAGGGACGACAATTCCAGACTCATATTCACTGGTGTGTTGATGATTTCTTAATCCAGATTTTGTGGCATCGAACAACACAGTAAAACAATTTAAAACAACGGGTGTTTGTTCATGAATTTTATCATCATCCATATGGTCTTCTAATTCCGGATCTTCTTCATCTTGATCAAAGTCATATGAACATAGTTCGATCTTATCTTCCGAGATTTGAGAAAGAAAGCCCTTAACAGGTTTAAAAAGAACGAATACGATTAATGAAAGAGCGATTAAGCTCTTAATAAAAAAGTAGAGGCTACCATTATATGAATTCGAATTATTACTCATAGGATAGCACTAGAGACTATAGCTTTATAGAAAGTTGAAATCGCATCTTCATCTTTTTTAATGTCCGTTAAATCCGGTAAGTGATCCACAAAATAACGTTGTTGATGGACGCCTTCAATAACCGTTGAGATAAGCATGTGAGGATATTCGAATGATGGATTAATCTCCAAGATGATATCACTGAGACGCTGCACTACCTGTTTGTATTTTCGAAAACAACCTTTTTCATTTCTATTATCGACATCCTTCGTATGATGACTTTTAGATGATTCAGCAATTATTATTTCGCTCAACAAAACTTCATCTACGTATGAAAAGGAACTGTCTACTTTTACCCGAGACACCAGAACATTTAGTGCACGGTCTAGGCGCTCAGAAGGATCACTAATGTTGATCGTCGCAAAGACCAATTTATAATCTACCCAACTCCAATACCAAGCAACAAGGTAGATCAGAAGAGCCTGCTTACTTTCGAAATAACGATAGATAGAACTTTCTGGAGAACCAATATGATCACCTAGCTTTTTAAAGGTAAATTGTTCAAAACCGAGTTCATGAATCAATGTGATCGCTCCTGAAATAATGCGACGCCCGAGCTCCGTTTCATCAGGGTTTCTAAGATAAATTCCGTCTTCAATTTTTATGTGTACCTGAAGGTCCTTCATATTCTGACACAAATATAATAGCATTACTATTACGAGCAATAGTTAAAGTAACAATTTTTGTGTAATCCTGTTCTTATGATTAGAAAAAACGAAGTTTTTTCAAGTACCGACATTAAGAAATATTGTAAAGCTCAGATTGCCACGAAAATAGTTTGTCAACTTAAAACACTACAACTACCATTTAATTAATTTTCAGTGGTAGGTGTAATCATAATATGTGCTTTATGTGAGCCTGGATTCATAATCCATGGGTGGTTCGGGGCATACGGCACCTCTGGTAAACCAGTTGACTCAGAGGTTGCCCATGGCATGTAAACCACATAACGGTAATTCGCACTGTCAACAATTGATGTTGCTGGATCATATTTCGTCTCTGGCCCAAAATAGAGGTGCAGTGTAGAGCCAGCCTTACCCATTATGAGTTTTCCTGACTTCACTTCTTCTTCTCGTATGTCGAATATTTCTTTTGAATTTTTGCCTTCGGCTTTCAATGCTCTTCCTCTTGCCATAAATGGCTCAAGGTCTACGTGATAACATGCGGCATTGAATCCTTCTTTCTTAGGATCATCAGCCAAACAGATAAACTCGTTGTCTCCTTCTTTTAGGGTAACAAACTCTCCCATCATATTGTATCCAATAACTTTACAGGCTGAACGACTCTCTTCAGGAGCGGCCATCAAGGCGGTAGCAACTAGCGCTTCGTCAGAATCAATTTCTTTTAAGTTAGCATTGATTTCTGTTAGGACTTCATTTAAATCTAGGCTTCCTTCAGGAGCTTCTAGGCTAGCAGGATCTTCTGAACTACAAGAGAAAAATAGGCCTGTTAATAAAAATAGGGGAAGTAGTCGTTTCATAAAATTGGTTTTCATCAAAAATAAGAATTTGATGGGTATAAGAACCGATGTTCGTGACTATGTGTTATACTTTTCGTTTTGCAAATCAAATGTCATCGAAACTTTTTGGTAAGATCATGATCTTTCTCTTAAATTTAAGGTATTACTAACTACTAAACACACACAATGAAAAAACTAAAAAAATTCTTACCAATTTTACTTATCCCAGTTATCGCTGCGTGCGGAGGTGAGCAAGCGACCGAGGGTGATGTGGAGAATGAAAGTACGAGTGCAGAAACTGAAGTAGCGACTTCAGAATTTGCCGATGTTGCAAAGCTAACGAGTCAATCGGAGCTCACAAATGAAGAGTTTCATCGCATTACTACTTTTCTGAATGATAAGGAAGTTGTTATAACAGGATATCCATATGCTTACCCACTCGGAGTTGGTAAAGAAGTGGAATTCAAACCAAATTCGACCGCAATGCTCGATGGAATTGACAATTCAGTTGATAATTGCAGCGTGAGCATAAAATTCAAAAATGAAACAGAAACCCGAACGATGCACATTGGTGACTTGTTTGGAGTTAAGGGAAAATTGACAGTTTCTTATTCACTATCAATAGATGATCGTTGGCCAAATACAACTTCTATTAAAATAACAGACGCAGAGTTCATTGAAAATGTTGAGACGAATGCTGGAACCTACAAATCAATTGAAGATCTAGATTTGGCTAAACCTATTTTTTGTGGAGATTTATATTCAATAATGCATGACCATTATGAGGCATTATCTAAGAAGTCTGTTGTTATTAGCGGGAAGCATAATGGCATGACGGTCTCGAAGAGTACGAGTGGTGAAGTTTTGGAAGTTAGAATAGATGTAGGCGATCGAGATAGTAAGGTCGGCTGTGAAATGGCTGATGAAACAGAGGCGGGAATCGCCAAAATTCAAGGTCTATCGGGTCCTGTGAAGATAAAGGGGAAGTTCTCGGGAATTACCTTTGGTAACCCAAGAATTAGCGGGGGAGAGCTGAAATAATTTCAATAGAAGTGATCGTGTAAATAGTTGCTATTTATGCGATCACTTTATTTCACAATACGTTTCATTGAACGGGACATCTCCAAAATTTATCTCGTAATAGTCATTACACTCATCATAAGCTTCATTCTCTGAACCATTCATACTAAACGCGTCAAAGGTGCCTCCAGGATTGGTGCATTGGCAGGTATGTTGCTTCATACAGGAGGCGAGAATTGGGGCGGCTAAGCAGCAAAGGATTAAAGTTTTTTTCAACGTCATGATTTCATGAATTAGTAGTTCAACAACTTAAGAAGTAGCAATAACCTGAACGCAAGAGTGATTGAAGCTATTTTTTAACTGTAAACTTATATATAGCCCCTTGATCGTTAGAGTGGGAGAATTCTCCTTCCAATTGTCCGACCAAACTATCAATGAGTTGCATTCCCAGTGTTTTATATCTTTCAATGCTCAACGGTTCAGGAAATCCATGACCATTATCTGAATACGTGATAGTGTAATAATCGCCTGAGGACTCTACCATCTTAATAATAAAACGACTCGATTGGGAATTTATTGAAACCACATGCTTAAAGAAGTTGGTAATAATCTCATTAAAGATGAGTCCTAGGGGAATGGCTCGTTCCATATCAAATTTTAGATCAGTCGGAATTTCAAGTGTATAATCAATTTTATTGCTGCCAAATAACCCTCGGGTATCTTTGATTAATTGATCACAATAATCATAAACACAGATTTCTTTAAGATTAGAAGATTGATACATCTTCGTGTGAGCTAGTGCCATAGATAGCACCCTTCCCCTTGTTTCTTGTATTGCCTCAAGAGATTTTTGGTCATCAAATTTTGTTGATTGCAAATTCAGAAGACTGACAATAATTTGCAGGTTATTTTTTACACGATGGTGTACTTCTTTAAGAAGCACTTCTTTTTCTTCATTTTGCCTGATTAAAATGTTCTTCTGTTCCAAAATTTCCGTAGTACGTTCAATAACAGTCTCCTCAAGCTTTTCCTTGCTGTTTTTTAATTCTTCTTTATTACTGTTTACTTCGACCAGTAACCTGTTCTTGTCTTTTATCAATTCAGAAAGCTCATCTTGTGTTTTATGATTTAAACGAATGATGAAAATTGTTAATATTGAATTAACGGTTACTAAACTAATAATGCTCGTAATACGAGCTAATTCAATTGACTCATGTTCCGAAAAATCGGGAGCATTAAACAGACCTAACTCTCCAATTATTAAAATAGCGAACATGAATGGAATACCCAGGAGAATTTCAAATTTCTCTGTTCGGACATCAAACAAAATAAGACCAAAAGTAAAAGTGGAAAACACCCCCAAATGGTATAAACCAGCGCCCCCAAGGAGAGTTGTAGTGTATAAGCCAAGAGAATAGATGGTAAAAATGAATATCCGTTTGGATAACGAAAACATTCCTTTGCGATTAAGTGTGAAGGCTATCACTATTGAAATACTTGAAACTAAAAACACCAATGACTGAAGCCCTATAAAGTCCCATTGAGCTATGATCTGAAGTAGTGTTGCAAAAAACCCAATAAAAAGCACTTGATTAAAAAAAATAATTCTTTTTTGCTCTTTGAAAGAAAGCGCGTCAACTAGATGGACGCCATTGTAGGATATTGAATGCCAGGTGTTTTTCAGAACAAAAATTATTGAGGGTTGCGATGAATCTGTGGCTAAGATACAAACATACAAATTTCATGGGTCTATCATAAGTTTAGCAAAGAGCAATTCACACCATGATTATTATAACATCTACCAAATTCCTTGTTAAATTGCACGGAATATACCCACATGCTCAAAAGATATAGTTTTTTTAATATTGCCTCATATATTTTTGCCTTTCTTATCTCGATGAATGGGTATGCGCAGGAAGTTGAGGTCCGGAACATTGATAGTGTTAAAGTTGCACGTCATTTGGATTCATTAATAGAAAATTTTGGAGAGGGTAAGAGTGTACCACCTGAGTATGAATTATCATTTTTTGTTGCGCTTTCAAAGTTTCCGGAATTGTCAAGTTCGCAAATCAAGTTTAAGTATACGAACATTAAAACGACCTTAAATGCTCGCCCAACGGTTCTTTCCCTGTTATTTAGAAACAGAAAAAAAAGAAAGTATGTTGTGCGGGTGAACAGTAAAATAAAGGACAGCCTCGTTACTTTAAAAACAGTTCCGTTTAATGCCCAAATTGGTCTGTTTGGTCATGAGTTGACTCATTTTTCGGATTACAGAAGGCGTTCTTTTTTTGGAGTAGTTGGAAGGTTGTTTTCTTATGCGACTGAACGAGGAAAAGAAACGTTTGAGAAAGAGATAGACTCATTAACTATCGAAAGAGGATTGGGCTGGCAGTTGTATGATTGGTCCTTTTTTGTATTAAACAACTCTAATGGAACTGAAAAGTACAAGAATTTTAAGAGAAAGATATATTTGGAACCTAACGAGATAAAAGCGATTATTACCGGACTTTCAATGACTGCAGACTAGCGATCGTTTTAATCTTTTATCGGCAATACCCGAAGGGGTTATCAGCCCATCCATGACTGGGTTTACTCCAATGATTTACATGTTCTTCGAGAAGGTTTCCTAGCTGATTCCGAACACTATTAAAAAGCGCTGTTCGCTCGCCTTCATCGGAAAGAATTGTTCCTTCAAAATACTCCTGAAATTGAGAAACAGAATTATCGTCATCATATGAGACGATATTTCCGTCAGCTGTTGTGATATAACCATATTCCTTTAAGTATACAAAACCACTTGTTTGAATAAGGCTTCCGTTTGCGCCAACAATATAAGTTTGTTTTCGAACACCACATGGGGATGCGGGAGCATCTCCCGTTCGTGCCCAATAACTATAAAGTACTATGCTCGATCTTTCAATATCAACATGACCTAATTGTAGAACAATACTGTTGCAATCATGCCACTCTTCATGAAGAATATGTGTAAGTGTATCTTTGGGGTACCCATCACTTAGTGAAACTAAAATAAATTCTTTAACAATGCCTTCTCCAGGAGGGTTTTGAGTTGGTGTTTGTTGAATTACACACGATATTCCATTCACTTTAATAGTGTCCGGCTGTGCAAAACACACAGAATAGATCTGAAGAAATAGGAAGACAAATAGTAACCTCATTTAAGTGCACATTAGAGCGATTGGTTCAAGGGTTATTGTTTGGTAATTGCAAATGAAAAATGGCTATTTTATATAAATCAACCTGAATATACAATTTGTAAAGTGAATTCATATCTTTCGAGCAATTCAAAATGAATAGGATTTATTAACTTCAGAAAAACAACTAATCATGCGATTTTACATTCTACCCCTCATATTTATTATGTGTGCATGCGCGCAAACAACAGACGAGCTAAATGAAAATGAAGCGGCAGAAGTTGACCTTGATGAAAATAGGCTCCCTGCGGAGGATCCAAATAACATGATAAAGACTGACACGCTTAGCTCAATGGTTGAGCAAGGGGAGTATCTTTCTGAAGAATACAATGACATTGACTGGGAAGAGTATATGGAGAGTATGACAAAAGATTTTTCTTTTGTCATCATTATTTCTACTCGGAGTTACGCCGCTGCACTTGAGCGGGCAAAAGCCGCTTCAGACAAGCTTGGGTACCCGTTGGATTTAAGAGGTCTACACCCAAATGAGGAAATGGGACTTTCACTGCCCAAAGAAGTGTGTGAGGCGATATGTGGGGGTGATGTGGTTGACTACCCTCAGTATTTACCAAGGAATGATTGGGGTGAATCCAAGTATATTTCAATTGAATATTCCAATGGTTTTGAAGGATTTAGTGAGGGGTACTACATTGTGGTTGTGGCAAGTGGCGAAAAAGGAGACCCAATAATAAAAGAGGCTCTAGAGGAGTCCCGAAAGTTCTATAAGGATGCTTATGCCAAAACCTGCGGGGTTTGGATGGGGTGTGGGTGCTAGTCTCTCAATTATGGGAGGATCTTTTTACTTATGTTTTTTTAGCCGCCGTTTATTATGCCATAGACAAATCTAATGTCTATTGTGATTTAATCAACAGTTAAACATACGGTATAACTAACTTTGCAGGAATTAGATCTACTGCAACAATAACATATGGGATTAAGTACTAACTAGTTTTGGAACCGTTCAACAATCTTACTAAGAGATGCTTTTATTTTGCTGATAACACCGGTTAAAGATTGTTCTATAGTATCGGCCTTATTTGAAGCGGCAATTGGTTTTCTCCCTTCAACGCGAACCTCCATCAAGCAACGGATATCGTCTGGACCTTCTTTTGAACCGTTTTCATCAGAGAGATGCACTTCTACACGTGTGATGTGATCACTAAACCTATCGAGTTCTTCTTTTATTAACTCTGAAAAGTGATCATTGTGTCTTTGGTCCCAGTCAATTGTTTTATCAGTATTGAATTGTATCGTCATAATAGTTTTTAATTTATTTATCTTTTGTTAAATCGACTCATAGAATCAATCTCGACTTTGCTCTTAATCAGTTGTTTAGTCCTCCTAGATTTATCTAGACCTTTTAACGGATCAAAGAGCTCTAATTTTCACTTAATTAAACTTAATCAATTTTTTCTATTTCTAAGCTATCCTTCTCCAATTTGAGTTTCAATTTTGAATTTGAAGGAATGAGTATCCTGATACACGCTCGGATCATTTTATTATTTTCAAATGGCTATATTTGTGTGGATTTTATCCTCTTCTTACGCATATATTTTTAGCATACCCATTAAAGAAGACCAAATTTGTTGGCTTTTAACTTTTTTATAAGATGAAAAAAATTCTACTACTCTCGTTGCTTTCGGCATCGATGCTTTTAAGCAACCTTTCTTATGGCCAGACCATTACTATCACAAGTCCGAATGGTGGAGAACTTGTCTCTGCATGTTCTGACTATACGATTACATGGACGCATACAGGGGCTTCGAATTATTATAACATTGATTATTCTTTAGACAATGGAACTACCTGGATTGGAGTTGCTTCTTCCTATAACACGGTTACGAATAGTTTTAACTGGCAGCCACCAAACATCAACACGAATAATGCTTTAGTTAGAGTTATTGATTCACAAAACACTAGTATTGCGGATACTTCGAATAGTATTTTTACAATTAATGCGGCATTAACAATTTCGGATCCTAATGGAGGGGAGTCATTTGAAACAGGTGAGGCAACTACAATTGACTACCTATTTCTAAGTGGTGTAGTTAACACTGTTCAAGCACAATATTCAATTGATAATGGTAGCACTTGGACTACAATTAGCTCTGGAAATCCAGCGGATGGATCTGTGGATTGGACGATTCCAAACACACCTTCTACTAACGTTAAAGTAAAACTTTCAGATTTGTCTAATGCCGGATGTAAAACGGATACTTCAGACTACGTGTTCACTATTCTTTCGGACGTAAATGTTACTATTCCTAATGGAGGTGAGGCTTGGCAGGCTCAAGTAAAGCAGCAGAATATTCCAAATGCCGAAGTGGTGTTGAGTAACGCGACTTTAGAGCTGAACACAGTGAATTATAGTGGTACGATGAATGCGAGTTATACGCAGACGTTTGTTCCTGATAACCCAA
>NODE-29-length-46693-cov-6.14016_pt1 | contig 46693 bp, 44 predicted proteins | sample MGYA00139097_ERZ477577 | MGnify/ENA metagenome assembly ERZ477577
TTTTTGTTGTCCCACTAGGGCTCGAACCTAGACTCTTCTGTACCAAAAACAGACGTGTTGCCAATTACACCATGGGACAGTTTCACAACGTTCTCCGTTTATGATGCGATTCCTAATATTCTCAGGAAAGGCGAGGGCAAATTTAGTAACAAAATTCAATATCTACCAACAAACTTTTCGAAAAAATCACCATTTTTTAATGAACGCCTGAAAATGAACACATAAAATTTGGCATTTTTTCACTTTTCATCTAGCCATTCGTAGCTAGATATTGTTATTTTCGCATGGCATTTAGACTGCGACAATTTTACTGTCACAATTCTTAAACACTGCATATGAATTACAAAAAATTGAATCTTTACTTAGGGTGGTTTGTCTTCCTAATTGCGACAATCGTCTATTTTATTACTATTGAGGACACTGTAAGTTTATGGGATTGTGGAGAGTACATCACTGCAGCCTACAAACTTGAAGTAGGTCACCCTCCAGGAGCACCTCTGTTTATGGTGCTTGGAAGATTGTTCTCATTCTTTGCTGCTCCTGAAAATGTAGCTGTATGGATCAATCGTTTATCGGCATTGTCGAGTTCATTGACCATACTTTTCATGTTCTGGTCGATCACCATGCTACTCAAAAAAATTGCCTTGAAAAGATTGCAAGCAATGGCTAACTTTACGTTAGGCGATAAAGTTGCGATACTAGGAAGTGCTTTCGTCGGAGCTTTGGCTTATACATTCTCGGAGTCTTTTTGGTTCTCAGCTGTAGAAGGGGAAGTTTACGCTATGTCATCGTTGTTTACGGCTATTATTTTCTGGGCTATTCTCAAGTGGGATGAAGAAATGATGGCTATTCAAAATGGCGCATTAGTCCAAGGGTATTCTCCAGATCGTTGGCTTTTACTTATTTTATTTATGCTTGGGCTCGCAATTGGTGTTCACCTTTTAGGTATTCTTGTTGTACCTGCCATTGCATATATCATCTACTTTAGATATAAATCTGAAATCAGTGTTCGCGGCTTTTTTGGGGTAGGGATACTCTCTGTATTTGTCTTGGGTTTTATTCAGGAAGGAGTTATTCCGGGAACAATTTCTATTGCATCAAAATTTGAGGTGGGGTTCGTGAATTCTTTAGGGCTTCCTTTCTATAGCGGAACAATATTCTTCTTCTTGGCACTCATTACGGCGTGTATTTTTGTTATTCGTTGGTCAAGAAAGAAAGGAAAACGTATTGTGTATTCGGCCATGATGGGCTTGATTTTGTTGCTTATTGGATATGGTTCATTCGCAGTGATTGTTATCCGATCAAATGCAAATACACCTTTAGATGAAAATGATCCTGAAAACCTTGTGACGTTACATGCATACTTAAAGCGTGAACAATACGGATCGGCACCTATTTTATCAGGGCCACACTGGAATTCAAAAGAGAATCAAGATAGATCAATGTATGATGATCTTTCCGCTTTTTACCTCCGTCGATTCGTCGTGAAGAAAGGTGACAAGGTATTGAAAGCATACAAAGACGAGAAATCTGCTCAAGAATATGCAAAAGGTGCGAAAGGGTCTGAAGTAGTCGAAATGTACTATGAATCTAATGCGGGCACCCGTGAAAATGCGGTTCCTACATATGAACAAACAACCTTTTTTCCGCGGATGTACTGGAGCCAAGAGTCCCACAGAATTGCTGGATACAAGGATTGGTCAGGCTACGATGCCAATGATGACTCAGGAGGTCCAATCGGTAAGGATGGGAATCGTCTTCCAACTTTCGGTGAGAATATGACATTCTTCTTTAGGTACCAGGTCAATTGGATGTATTGGCGATATTTTATGTGGAATTTCTCAGGCAGACAGAATGATATTCAAGGGCATGGTGATAATATGCGTGGGAACTGGATTTCGGGATTTGGTTCAGTGGATAATGCCCGCTTAGGAAATCAAGCGGAATTTGCTCCATATTTCACTTCAGAGAACCCATCAAATAATAGGTTCTTCTTTTTACCTCTGATATTGGCGTTCATTGGAGTAATCTTCCATTTTTATAGGGCGCCTAAGGATGCATTCGTTGTCTTACTGGCCTTTTTGTTCACTGGCGTGGCGATTATCGTTTACCTTAATCAGAAACCATTTGAACCGAGAGAAAGAGATTATGCGTTTGCTGCTTCATTCTATTTCTTTGCTATGTGGATTGGTGTTGGGGTATATGCTTTATACGATGCCTTTAAGTCATTTGGCAAAAAAGAATTCAAACGTATAGCAATGATTGGTGGTGGTGGACTCCTTATAGCTTTGTCCATGGATACAGGAAGTTCATATTCTATGCCAACTACAGTTTCTTGGTTGATAATGCTACTGATAGGCGGTGGGGTTATTGGTATAATGATGGGCTTAAACAAGGTGCTGAAAAAGGACTTACATGGAGCTGTCGTCGCAGTCATATTGTGCTTAAGCGTTCCTATGATTATGGGGATGCAAGGTTGGGATGATCATGACAGAAGTCTGAAGACAACGGCTCATAATGTAGCATTGAATTATTTGAATTCATGTCCTGAGAATGGAATATTGTTTACGAATGGAGATAATGATACGTTCCCGCTTTGGTATATGCAGGAAGTGGAAGGTAAGCGTGTAGATGTGCGTGTATGTAATCTTTCGTTGATGCAAACTGACTGGTATACTAACCAGATGAAAATGAAGGCATATACTTCAGAGCCTTTGCCAATTAAGTTTACCGAGGATCAAATTTTGATGTATGCTGGTAATACGGATCAAGTATTATTTGCAGATTTGATAGAGCTTTTCTATATGAAAGCGAAACCAGAAGTAATCAAAAAGGTGATTGCTTTGAGAGCAGCAGCTAGTCCAAATGAGATGAAAGCTGCGTTACAGAATCTTGGTGCCAGAGGAACAGGCTTCTTGAATGGTGCAACTGCATCAGATCAACGTGCAGGAGCTCGTCTGAATGAGATCAAGACTTTGTTTGGTCTTCCAATAGCGAACAATTCTTTAGTAGATGATGTTTATAAGAAGTACCAAATGGGACTGGAAGTTCTGTCTGCATATCAAGCTGGGTTGATCAAGATGTCTGAGCAGTCTATTCAAGGATTCCAAAAGGAATTGATGGATTGTGAAAAGACCTGGAACTTCTCCAATTTGGCAGATGCGATGGAATTTACGCGAGATGATGAGAACTTTGTTCCATTTCAACCAAATAGAATGGTAAGGATATTCCCAAGTTCAGGATTTGTACTTCCGGTAGACATGAAGAATGCATTAGCATCTGGAGTGATTCTTGAAGCGCAAAAGGAGAATTGTCTTAAGGAATTGAGATTCTCATTTGAAGAGCGTGGATTAACTCGAGAACAAGTTATGATGCTAGATGTTATTGGTAATAATAACTGGGAACGAGGTATTAGTTTCTCATCTCCAGGTGGCTCTGAAGTTTCTATTGCATTATATAGAAGGGGATATATCAAGCAAAACGGAATGGTGTTTGAATTAAGTCCAATGGACGATATGACTGACCGTTTCAATACAGAAAAGATGTATGCGAACTTAATGACGAATTATGATTTCGGTACAATGGATAATCCAACTGTATTAACGGACTATTATGCACGTCGTCATACAGATCAATACAGATTGCATTTCTTGTCTCTTGCAGAAGAGTTTATTGCGAAAGCATTTAGAGCAGAAGAGCAGAATGAACGAATAAAGCTTTATGGTGACGCTGGGCAACCTGTTGTTGGAATGCCTGATCCTGTTTCTCAAAAGGAGATAGATGAATACAAATCGAAAGCAAAGAAACTCATTAAACGTTCTTTGGAGGTGATGCCAGCTGAACTAGTGATTGATTATGGAGAGCCTGCGGGATCAAATAATCCACGTGAAAACTATGAAATCAATGGCAAGACCTTAAAGTCTTTCAGTGATGGTGTTTTACACGATTATGTAGGTGTCTTATATATGGCAGGTGACAAAAAGGGTGCTGAGAAGCTGGGAATGACTGTTGCAGATCAGTTGGAATCCATTATTACGTATTATGAAAAGAGCAATGTTGCAATTGTAGCAAGCCCATCTAATACGAAGGATTTGTATGCTGCACTTGGAGCGTATCTTAAGTTGATGTCCGCTGCGCATGAGTTCGGAGGCCAATACAGCGAATTAGCTAAGCGAACACGTCTTAAAGTTGATTATATCTATAAAACAATGTTCCCGTCTATGATGGATCGCCTAAAAGAAAAGGCGAATAACAATGGGGAAAGTACTCGACGTGGTTCGAATGCCGGTAAATATGCTTCAATGCTATTTAATTTAGAAGATTACTCTGAGGGGATAGCTGTTTTCTATGACTTGTTGGAAGCGCCAGAACCGGAACCGGCGGGTCAAGAGCCTTCATTAGACCAAATAATTAATCAATTGCCAAATGGAAACGGGCAATAAAGAATGATTCAAGTATTCAAAACCCCAGTTTTCGCTCGAAGGATGTTTCCGCGGCGAATCTGGGGTTTTTCTTCTTCTGATACCGTATACCTTACATTTGATGATGGCCCAACTCCAGAGATGACGAGATGGATTCTCGAAACACTTGAAGCGACTCAAGTTAAGGCTACTTTTTTTTGCGTTGGAGCGAATGCAGAAAAGCACCCTGAATTGATGGCCGAAATCGTAGAGAAAGGACATGCAATAGGAAACCATACCATGTATCACGAAAAGGGTACTTCGGTTCAGCAGGATGAATACCTTGAATCTATTAAGAAGGCAGCTAATCATATTTCTTCAAATCTATTTCGACCGCCCTATGGCCGTATGCCTAAGGCGTATGAGAAAAGAATTTTAAAGGATTATCAAATTGTTATGTGGTCTTGGCTATCCTATGATTTTGATAACTCTGTTTCAGTGGAAAGAATTCTAGAAAAGGCGGAAGAACAGATTCAACCTGGAGATATTCTCGTGTTGCATGACAATAAAAAAGTGGAAGATCGAGTAAAGTACCTTCTACCTAAATTGATTGATCTACTGAAAAATAAGAACCTGAAATTTGATGTTATTTCCTTTTAAATACTGGAACTGTTGAGCAAGGTTCGCCGTACATAATGCTCTTTGCCACCGGTTGTAAATGGCGAACCAATTCAGTCATTGCATATTCGGGGTCCTCAATATCGGCACAACCTTTTATTATTATTCGACCATCTTTATAAGTGTCGACATCCTCTTTTTGAATGTTCGCGAGGATGAGCTTTTTTACTAGAAAACGACGATTTCCTACAACGTACTCAGCATCATGGACACCCAAACTTGAACAGATTAACATATATGCCCATGTTGGAATGATGGCGTCCTCGGAACAGTAAACAAATACTGCTTTTCCTGTGTATTGACTCCAGTCATGTTCTTTGATCCAAGATCTAAAATCTTTCTCCTTAAGTGCAAGACGCTCCCATAATTGATCGGCAATATCCAATCCGGTGATCTCTATAGTTGGCTTATAACTAGCTAAATCTATGGAGATCAATCCACTTTCTTTTACACGATTCACTATTTCGCTCATATTGCCAAAATACGGGTTTATTTTTCGAACTTCCAAGACCTACGAAAAAGTTGATTCGATCTTAATTTTTGAAAAGCTTCTGCCAATCTGACATATAATATACTCAGGCATAATAGTTGACTAGACGACAACATGATTAAGCGCCATCAATTCGGATCTACATATGAGGCCATTATTTACCCGTTGCTTTTATTAGTTGTGATGTGGTTAGTATTCTGGGCGGATCATTTATTTGAATTGATCGACTTTTATAAGTATGGTGTAAGACCACAAGAAGTATCTAGCATTAAAGGCGTTTTTTTTATGCCGCTGATTCATGCCAAGTATGAAATTAAGCATATCGTAAACAATTCTTTACCGATCGTTATCTTGCTTGGAGCAGTTATCTATTATTATAGAACTATTGCTCTTCGTGTCTTTGTTTTTTCTTGGATATTTACTGGTCTAGGGGTGTGGTTCTTTGCAGAGAATGCACACTCTTATCATATAGGTATGAGTGGAGTTATTTATGCACTTGCAGGCTTCTTGTTTACTTCTGGTGTCATACGAAAGTATCTTCCGTTGCAAGGGATTTCCTTGTTTGTAGCATTTGTATATGGTAGTATGATTTGGGGAATATTTCCTATAGAACCACATATTTCATGGGAAGGTCATCTTGCAGGTTTAGTTTCTGGCGTGTTCTTAGCGATTGTTTATAGAAAACTTGGCCCCCAGCCACCTAGATATTTTTATGAACTAGAGAGAGATATGGGAATTGAGCCACCAGATTTTGAAGGAGAATGGGAGGAAAAATTACGAGTAGCGAAATTGCGTGAAGAAGAAAGGCTGCGAATCAACAATGAAATTGCCGCGGCAAGAGAGAGAGGTGAGGAAATGACTGCTGATAAAATCAAAGTAATTTATCATTACAAAGGGGATTCAACCAAGATCGAAGAGAATAAAAAAAGCCCGGACTAGTTCCGGGCTTTGCTTTGTGTAATTAATAATCGTTAATGGGTTATTAGCAATTCTATCACTGATTGTTTGTTCGAGCTACTTACTGTTACAAAGTACATTCCTGAAGAAAGCTCAGAAGTATTTAAAGAAATGGAATGTTCTCCTTCTTCTAAAGAAACCTCTTTTGAAATGCTTGTTGCAATTCCGTTTAAATCTGAAATTGAAATCGTTAAATCTGTTGATTGCGAAATATTTAGCATCACCGAAACGTGATCATTTGATGGGTTCGGTGCAAGTCGTAACTGTAGTTCTTCAACACTAAATTCCTGGATACCAGCGTCCTCAATGAGAGCAGTATCTGCACAAAGGAACATTATTTCATTGTACCCCCAGGCGTCATTATCTCCTCTGGCAGCAAGCCCAGGATCATAGTCTCGCTGATAAGTTAAGCAGATTTTATCCCCTACAGTTGGAGCCATGCTAGGGAATACACATTCTAGAAATTGTAGGAAAGGATCTGGAGTTACATTAAATGGTTCTGTCCATGAGGTGCCGCCATCAATACTTTTGGTGATATAAATATTACGGCAATTTTGGTCGATGTAAACCAAGTCTTCCATATAGCTGTCATACGCAACGTAAATAGTACCATTTTCACCTAGCCCCATACTTGGATGGCTGCAAAGGGAAGTATAATAAAGTGCCCATGTACCACCCCACGATAATTGATTATCGTTGTCAACATCCTCTGGAGTAGCGATGGTTGTAAAGTTCCCTGTCCCCATATTCTCGTTCCAGTATCTTAACTCACCTGTACCAGGAAAGTACGTTGTATTTGCATCCGTGGTGTCGGCATCTAAAACGCGCATATAACCGAATGTCATATGGACCAAGCCATTATTATCAAATATAATTGAACCCGCTTCATCACAGGTAGGGATCGTATCAAAAATACCGTCATTATTCCAATCTGAACCGTCATCTGTAGTGTAAAGGTCAATTGGAAAGTCATTGACAACTTGAGAGGACCAATTCGCACCATTATCCGAAGATTTCAAAAGTACCATATCGGCCCATTGATTGTATACGGCAATCGCAACATTGTCTCCATCGGCAATAATTGAATAAGAATCAGCGCGTGTCATCGTTTGTTGAGTACCATCAACAGCCGGGTTAAAATAATCTACGATATCCCATGTTTGGCCTGCATCTAGTGATCGAAAATAAAGCAATGCTCCATCAACGCCCATATAAGGGGTTCCTCCATTACCAACTGGTATAGTAATCCCAATACAATGAATTGTATTGCCGTTTGTGCCACCAATTGCTGCACGTGGCCAAAAGAAATCGTGACCAGTATTAGTGGGGATCGTACTTTCTGTCCATGCTCCTGTACCTTTTGGGTTTCTCCTGTTTACGGTAAAGTTGCCTGTTCCGGAATGAGAAATAATTACTTCAGTCCCATCTTCTGAATGCAAAAGCCCAGGCCAACCATGACGTGAAGTTTCTACACGTGCCGATGGCATAGTTCCCCAAGTAGATCCATCGTAATAATTGTATCCGGCACCTCGATCTGCAAAGTTTGGATTTGCCTCACCAAAAGTGAAGGTTGCTGAATAAGTTCCATCATCATGGGCAATAGTTCTATTTTGAACAGAAGAATTCGTTTGAAGATCATAAGTAGTCCCTCCAATTTGAACTTGTGTAATTGCCTTACTTTGGAAATTAGTTGGTTTAGGCAATGGAAACACTGCCGTGTTCATGTTTTCGTTGCCTGCTACGTTGTTAATGTAATTCGGCATACCTACATCTCCTTGAGGGTGAATGGTTACATGTTGTTGTGCGTGGACAGAGATACCAGACATTAGCATAGCGCTTAGTAGTAATTTTTTCATATAGAATCAGTGTTAGTGTATCATCAAATATATTGTTTTATTATGATACTTCAATCAATCATTTAGGAAGGTATCGGTCAATTATTATTCCTGAGCCTTTTGAGAGCTCCTCACGTCTCAGTGTGCCCAAATCAATGCAAATGTATTCACAGGTTTGCATGGAAATTTCATCATCAGTGAAATATTCAAGTAAATCGGAAATACCGAAGTTATGACCTATAATAATGAGATCCTTTGAGCCGTTCGATTCCCAGAGATATTGTAAGTAGGTACTCTTTGAGCAAAGGTAAAGATCAGCTAAGAAATGACATTCTCCAAAAGAAACAGATGATTGAAGTATTTCCAATGTTTCTTTCGTACGGATAGCATTACTGCACCATACTTCGGAGTTGTCTATTCTCTTACTGAGGTGAAGAGCAAGGCTTTTTGCTTGTTGACGGCCAAATTCTGTTAATTCTCTTTCAATGTCTTTACCGGATGGTGCTGAGTCTACTGGTTCGGCATGTCGGATCAAGTGTAACTTCATAAGTTATTAAATTCATAGTGCTTCCAACCATTACAATAAAAGAAACGTTTGTATAGTTAGAAAGTAATAGATAAAGTTAAAATTGAATTGGGTAGAAATTAAAGGAGAAGTGAGAAAAATAATGTAATTTACTAAAAGTTGAAAGTAAGGCCATTAAAATCATCAATGGACATCACACCCGAAATAATCAAGTCGTGTACACGTGGTGACCGTAAGGCAATCAATCTCTTGTATGAGTATGGTTTCAAAATTCTAATGCCCGTTTGTTTCAGATATAATAACAACGAAGAAGACGCTCGTGCTTCTTTCAACGCAGGATTTATCAAAGTTTTAAAGGGTCTTGAAAAAGTTGATGGAGACATCAATTTCAATGCTTGGGCGAAACGAATTATGGTGAATTCTCTGATTGATGAATACCGAAAAAACAAGAAATATAATGCGAGAATTACGCGGAGTGATAATGAAGCGGAACTCGATTACTATTCAAAGGGACACTGCAATGAAGCTGAGAGTAATTTAGGGTATGAAAACATTATGATGCTTGTAAAAGAATTACCGGCAGCATCAGCGCATGTATTCAATCTCTATGTGATTGAAGGTTATTCACATCGAGAAATTGGTGAGAAAATGGAAATGTCTGAAGGGACCTCAAAATGGCACCTTTCGACAGCAAGAAAATTATTGAGAGAAAAATTAGATAAACTGGAGAACCAGAATCAACGGATGGTTATATGAGTTGGACGAATGAGGAAATAGATAAATTGTTTCAAGACAGAGTAGAAAACCTGTCTTTTGAATACAAGGACGCGTACTGGAAAGAGTTCAGTGCTGAACTTCCTGTGTTTAACTCTGAGGCTGGTGTTGTAAATGATGATCAGAGTGAGATTGATCAACTATACAAAGAGCAATCTCAAGAATTGTCTTTTGATTATAAGAATGCTTATTGGCAAGAGATGGAAGCTATGCTTTCACAACGTAGAAAAAGAGATTTTTTGTGGTTTGCTACTGCGGTGTTGTTTCTTGGTTTGCTGTCCACAAACTTATTCAATGTTCGACTGGGTGTTACTGATTCGGTGAATAGAAGCAGGGCTTTAGCGCAGACGAATGATGGTAAGCGTGACTGGCAAGCAATTCAATCTGAAATAATAAGTAAAAATAGTTCGGAGAATTTAACAGAAACAGCTTATTCTAATGATAAAAATGGTGTCAATAATGCCATTTCTAATAGAAATGATGATTCTTCGCCTGAATTAGCGCATCTTGCAACGGATGCTTCATCTGAAGCTAACGACTTTGTCCAGTCTAATTCTAGGGCAGTTAGCGATGAAGAAGTGCCTACAATTATAGGAGAAAATGAGAATATTCACGTCGTACAAAGTGATGAATCAACGGTTCTTGTAACAGAAAATGGAGGAGCTTCACAACTTGTTGCAGTGAATTCTGATAGAAAAGCCAATGATGATGTGCTCGATGGAGATGGAGACTTGTCTTTGGAGGGTGATTCTGATGAAGCTGTTCTTGCTTTAGCAACAAAGCGGATTTCACAAAAGGAAATTGACAAGAGTATTATTGATTTGCCAGAAAGCTATAGGATATCGGATTTCAAATTACCAACACGTTCCGTTTTCTATGTTGAATTGAATGGAGGTATTTCGCAATCATTAATTACTCCTTCTGATCGCCTATCTTATTCCGGTGGGGTTGGAATTGGCGCACAATTTCAGAAGGGTCGATTCTCTTTTACGACTGGAGTTAATGGGATTTGGTCTTTCCACGATGATATTGTTTTAAGCAGACAAGCCAAAGTCTATGGATTTGGATCGCAAGTATATAATTATACCTTAAAGTATGATCATATCTATACAATAGAGGGTGTTTTGGCTCTAGGATATAGATTTGGAAACCATCAAATAAATCTTGGGGTTCGGCCTTCATACGCCATTAGTTCTAAGGTAGGATTTACACAGTTGTCAGATAATAATGATGAGGTAGCGAGACGAACAGTTTATGGTCACATGGATGGAATTCAGCGTTTTGGTGTTAAGCCAATGATTGGCTACTCAGTTGATTTGAGAAGGCGTTTCACGCTAGGAGTAAATATTGGAACGCAAATAATGCCTGCAGTGAATGAAGAGTTCATTAATGGGTTCAATAATAAGTTGCCAATTGATGGTCAACTTTATTTAAGAAAAACAATAAGTTTTAGAAGATAGAAATGAAGATGTTGGGTAGAAAAAGTTTAGTAATGTGTGCCATCGGAATGATAGCATTTACTTCTTGTAAAAAAGATATCGTTGAAATTCCAGAGTCGAATGCCCCTGTTTTCGCAACTAAGGGGGTTTTAGGGATGGAGTCTTTTGAAATTATCGCAGGAGATAATGGTGCATTTATGTATACGATGACACAAGTGGAAAATGGTGTTGAAGTATTTTCAGGAAGAATATCAAACGGAAGTTTATCGGTTGAAATGGGGATTTATGATGGATCTGTTGATAAGCCTGCTGCACAGCCTGCGTTGGAGCTAGGTAATTTAACACCAATATTCTCGCACGTAGGAGGAGAGCCACTGATAACGTTGTCGAAGAATGTTCTCGCTTCAATGTCAGCAGGACAGTACATTGAAACGATTGAATGGTATGTTGATGGTGATCACGTAGGAACAAATGAGGCTGAAATTAATTCTCCTGGCAAGTTTGAAGTGTGTGCGGAAATAACCTATTTGGATGGAGAAATTAGAATGCTATGTAACGAAATGATCGTTGGGTATGAACTGGGAGCTAATTGCATGATTGACTTTTCCATTGGATCTCAAGGTGGACTAACAGCAGCTATTGATAATATGGGAACTAGCTTGAGTCAAGTGATATGGTTTATTGATGGTAACCAAGTTTCTGAGAATAATTTATTACAGACAAATGTTTCATCTGGATCTCATACCTTATCGGCGATGGTATATTTTACTAATGGAGTTGTACGTGAAAAATCGGTTTTAGTGGACGGTTCTAACTGGCAACATGCATGCAATGATTTTACCATTTTTGAATATCAAGCCCCATCAATTCTCCCTCGTGATTTCAATGTTCGTTTATTCATTGAAAAAGATGGTAAAGAGTATTCTTCTGAATTAGCAGAAAATGAGAACTCATCAATCGTAATAACTGGCTTAGAGTTTTATGATGAGAATGCAGCTGGTAATCCGGTTTATAAAGTTTCCGCAACTGTTGATGCTCGTGTGCGTGAAGCAGGATCATTGAAGAATATTCCGGTTTCGTTTAATACCATTTTTGGCATCGAAATAAAGTAATCAATTGATTGTCTTATCTTAGCGAAAAAAAAGAATGAAATTTCTAATCACTACTCTCACGGCTTTTTTACCAGTTCTACTTTTTGGACAAATTACACTTACCGTTTCTGATTTTTCTGATGGTGGAGATGCTGTCTGGATGAGTACAACTAACGATCTTGCGATCGATTACTCTTCCACCGGTGCAAATTATAATTGGGACTTTTCAGATCTTGTATATCAAGACCAGGAAAATAGAGCATATTCGGACATGTCTGCGGCAACTGTTTTGGTGAATGTTGTTTTTGGATTTTTTGCTTCTGCGGATTATCAAGCAACGAATTTCATATCATCGACTGCAATCCCGTTGGATCAAATTGGAAATTTTCTACCAGTAAACTTATCCGATGTTAATCAGTTTTCCAAAAATTCAGTTGATGCGATAACCTCCGTAGGGTTTACTTTGGTTGTTGAAGGAAATGAAGTTCCGTTCAAATCAGACACCATTGAAACTCGTTATGAGTTACCAATGAATTATGGAGATTCTTATAGTTCTAGAGGGTATTCTAATCTTGATATGAATCCTTTTTATAATGGAATTTGGAGACAGCACAGAAAACGTACTTCTAATGTTGATGGTTGGGGGAGTATCACAACACCATTTGGAACATTTGATGCCTTGCGTATCGATCACTTCATAGAGGAATCCGATTCGATATTTTTGGAAGTCGCTGGGAATGGTTTTTGGCTTCCATTACCTATTCCAGATTCACATGAATATGAATGGTGGACAAATGGTGAAAAAGAACCAATTCTAAGAATCACTACTTCAAATATTGCAGGTAATGAAACCGTGACAGGTATTGAATACAGAGATGATTATCATGGTGTTGATGCTGGTCTAAATGAATTAGAGATGTCTATTCAATTGTTTCCTAACCCAACAAGTAATGAATTACATGTGAGAGGCGTGGATATAGATGCTGTTTACAGAATTGTTTCAGCGAATGGAGATCAAGTTGATAATGGATCACTTTCTGGGCAGGAAACGGTTATTGATGTCAATCATTTAGCCCCTGGAGTATATAATTTTGTTGTTGTTTCTAATAACAGAGTTTCCACAATGAACTTTATAAAGAAGTAAATCGTAATTTTGTTGCAAAGGTAAATCAGTCTATCGCTGCCTTGATCTTGTATCAAGGGAGAGGAAAGTCTGGGCAGCGCAGAGTACCGTACTTCCTAACTGGAAGGCTTCGATTTTTCGGAGACAGATAGTGCCACAGAAAATAAACTACTTCAGCGGGCTTGCTCGTTGAAGAAAAGGTGAAAAGGTGAGGTAAGAGCTCACCGGGCTGCTGGTGACAGTAGTTGCATGGTAAACCTTACGGGCTGAAAGACCACGTATACCTCGTCCCGAGATTTCTCGGAGGGAATTACTCGTTTCTGGCGTAAGCCGATGGGGAGGGTAGGTTGATAGACATTAGTGGCGACGCTAGTGCTAGAGAAATGATAGGCACCCAATTTATTGGGATACAGAACCCGGCTTATGATTTGCCTTTTTCTTTTTACTCAACTGAATGGCTTTTTTGATAAGCTGTTCAGGAGTAGAAGGTACCGCCCAAGAACGGTTGATTACAACTGTTGATCTTGTCAGGCCATCTAATTTATAATTCAAACGGGTCAATTGTATACCTAGTAAGCTGCTGGTGTGCACATTTTTAATACTTCTAAGTGATGTAACACAACTGCGTTTGTCAAATGAATTGAGTATTAATGTATCTCCTTTTACAGCTACGGATTTTGTTTTTTTTGCGAAATATGCGAATGAACTAATAGAAATAAATGCAATGGCTAGTGTAATCGCTATTGACAAAACAGTAATGCCTAATATCCAGAATAGTAATCCAATTACTGCTGACATAAATACGAAATGCAAGAGCATAAATAACTTACAGCGCTTCAAGTAATTTCTCGGAGTAACGCTAACTCTTTTCCTATTGTATAAACGATCAACAACGACCCTGATTGGAGCCATAAAGATGAGTTAAGTGGTTAATGTTTCATGCGTTCCTTTTTTAAGAGAACAAAACAAATATGCGAATTATTTTGGGGGAATTCAAGTCGGTTTATCAACAAGCCTTAGTCGACATCCAGTTTTTTAAGGACACGCTCGACCATTATGAAATAGGGCAGGAGGTCTTCAGTTGATGTAGCGTATCGACGAAATTTGTTGCTCGAACTATAAATGGAGAGAGTTTTCAATTTGTTGTTAAGTTCAATATTCCTCTTCTTCTCAAGATAGAATATTGAAAATGATTTAGCGGTAACGTAATTTTCAGCTTGATTTACAATACAAATGGTTCGCGTATTGTAAAAGGTTCCCGTGGAATTCCTGTTAGGCATCAAAATATTTTTGTTGCGATATAAAGCTGACGAATCTTTATTACGCTGATAGGAGCTGTGTGTAGTTAGTGTGGGTAGATTTGATAATAATGAATCTGATTGATTCTTTGGTTCAATTCTGTGCTTCGTATATTTCTTGATCCACTTATTCGCGTTAACCTTTTGCATCTTATGTACCGTTGGGGCTAATATTGTAACTTGATCGCCATAGGAAAGAGTATTTAAATAATCGAATCGTGTTAAATCATTATATGTCTTAATGCTATTTGGGCTTTGACTATTATATGCTATAACATATGGATCTACACCAAATCCAATATAATCGTATTTCCATGAACTGTATTTTTGCTCACTATCTGCCAGTTCGAAAGAAAAATCGATAGCTTGGATAAGGTTTTTACGGTGGATCTTATGTACGTCGTACATAGATTTTATAATTATTAGATCAATTCCAGAATTAACTCCTCGCTCTGATAGTCTTTGTTTGATTTGAGCAGCATCCATTGATAAAATACGAATTCTGACAGAGTGTTTTTTGCTAAATGATTTAAATAAGGTAGAATCCTTTTCCTGAAGATAGTCTGATGCAATGATTAGCTCTTTTTCTTGAGGAGATTCTGCATCTTCTAGGGTACACGAAGACACGAAAAGAAGGACGAAGGAAAAGAAAACGTTAAAACGTGTCATGTTGTAAAGATATTTATTTGAACGAAGAATAAATATTAAGCTGTATTTTTGTCGAAATTTTATGAGTAATGGCCGATACTAAACATCAACAGAAATTACAAAAGATCCTTGCTGATTTGAACTCTGATGATTCAAAGAAGATTTCAAAAGCATTGAAATCATTAGAAGTACATGGAGATTCAAGTGTAATAAAGCCACTTGCTAAAAGATTGTTACAAGGGGTGTCGGAAACAAATGAATCGGAAATCATTGAACTATTGAGTAGTCTTAAAGACACTTCTTCAGTTGTTGAGATAATGGATGTTCTCGGAGATTCAGAGTTCCGCCCTATTCGGCAAAAAATACTTACTTCTGTGTGGAACACGAAAGTTGATTTCAGCAACTATATTGATGAATTCGTTGAGATTGCGGTTAATGGTAATTTCATGGAAGCTTTGGACTGTTTAACCATTATTGAGAATTTAGAAGGTCCTTTTATGGAGGAGAATATTCTTGAATGTCAGTTGCATTTGAAGTCTTATATGGAAAGTAATGCAAAAGACCAGCAAAAAGAATACCTACTAAGTGAAATTGCGATAAAATTAAAGGATTTCAATGAAAATCTAGAGGACTAAAAGTCCCAATCAAAACGCTCCACAAGTAAGTTGTTGACAAAAGAATGAAGGGATTCACTTTCAATCTTTTCCAGTACATCTCCAATAAAAGCGGAAACCATCAAACGCCGAGCGGAATTTTCGGAAATACCACGTGCACGAAGATAAAAAATGGCTTCCTCGTCCAGTTGACCAGTTGTAGAGCCATGTGAACACTTCACATCATCAGCATATATCTCTAATTCGGGTTTTGAATTTACCGTAGCATTATCCGAAAGAAGCACATTTCCATTGGATTGAAATGCGTTAATTTTTTGTGCATTTTGACGCACAAACACCTTACCATTAAATACAGCGGTTGAATTATTATCGATTACCCCTTTGTATAATTCATGAGATTCACAGTTCGGAACTTTATGATCAACAACAGTGTGATTGTCCACATGTTGTTTGTTTTTCAAAAGATATGCACCATTAAGATGAGTTGTGCAATTCTCACCGTTAACATTTATATTAAGGTTATTCCGAACTAGCCCTCCATTCAATGTAAATGTGTTAATAGAGAAAGTAGAACTCTTCGCTTGTTGCACCTGTTCCGTGTTGATATGAAAACAAGATTCTGATTCGTATTGTACCTTTTCTAAGGTTAAAAATGCGTTTTCTTCAACACTAATTTCCGTTGTGTTATTACAAAAGTTCATACCTTCACCCTCTGTAAAAAAACCTTGTACTATCGAAGCTTTAGAAAATTTCCCCGCTCGAATAATAGTTTTAAAATTGGAAACCACATGATTTCCTTTTAGGATGTGAATAATCTGAATTGGTGTGTCTATTTGCGCCTTGTCATTAATATCGATAATAACGCCATCGACAAGATGTGCGGTGTTTAATGAGTTGAAAATCTCAGCATCCAATCTAAGTGTAGTTGATGCTAGCTCAGACGATTCAGAAATTAAATTGCATTTTACTCCATTTGGAATATCCCGGCTCGAAAGCGCAGAAGAAAAGTGCCCATTTACAAATACGAATGAACAAGTGGTAGGGTCTATCAAATATTGCGATGCGTTCTTTACTTCCGCTTGTTCATTTTTAAACTCAATTTTACCAAGTTTTGCTACACGTGTATACTTCCACGCTTCAACTCGAGTTGTTGGAAGAGTTGTGTTTTCCAAAACTTGAAGTGCTAGGCTCTTATCTTTACTAGAAACCTGAAGGTTAGTTGGACTTAAAGCTGTCCAGTAATTTGCGTTTTTCTTAGCTGCGACTGTCATAGGTATTATGCTTCGATTTCGTCCTTAATCCAATCGTATCCTTTTTCTTCTAGCTTTAACGCCAACTCTTTGCCACCACTTTTCACGATTCTACCATTGTACAAAACATGTACAAAATCAGGTACGATATAATCTAAAAGTCGCTGATAGTGAGTAATTACAATTGCTGCGTTATTGTCTCCTTTCATGGCATTTACACCATTCGCTACTATACGTAAAGCGTCAATATCTAGACCGGAGTCTGTTTCGTCAAGTATTGACAACTTAGGGTTAAGCATTGCCATTTGAAAAATCTCGTTTCTTTTCTTTTCCCCTCCAGAAAAACCTTCATTTACACTTCTAGATGCAAGTTTAGCATCCAATTCCACTAATGCTGATTTTTCACGAACCATTGCCATGAAATCTTTTGCTGATAAAGGATCTTCACCACGATGTTCACGTGATTCATTGATTGCTGTTCGCAAAAAGTTGATATTTGAAACACCGGGGATTTCTATAGGATATTGAAATGCTAAGAACAATCCTTTCCAGGCTCTTTCTTCCGTTTCCAAATCTAATAAGTTTTCACCTTCAAATTCTACAGACCCATCTGTTACATCATAATCGTCACGTCCTGCAAGAACAGAAGCTAATGTGCTTTTTCCAGAACCATTTGGTCCCATAATGGCATGTACCTCTCCAGCTTTCACTTCTAGGTTTAATCCTTTAAGGATTTCTTTTCCACCGATTTCTGCGTGTAAATTTTTTATCTTGATCATCACTAACTCCTATATTTCAATTTTTTATCCAACCGATCCTTCTAAACTGATCGTTAATAATTTCTGTGCTTCAACTGCAAACTCCATAGGGAGTTGATTTAATACTTCTTTACAATACCCGTTTACTATCAAACTAATTGCTTTTTCTTCTGGAATTCCTCGCTGTAAACAATAAAATATTTGATCTTCTCCAATCTTAGAGGTTGTAGCTTCATGCTCAATCTTTGCTGAACTGTTTTTACATTCGATGTAAGGGAAGGTATGTGCTCCACATTCGTCTGTCATTAAGAGTGAATCACATTGTGAGAAGTTTCTAGCATTATCAGCGTTCTTATGGATTTGAACCAATCCTCTGTATGAATTGTGCGATTTACCTGCTGAAATTCCCTTTGAGATAATTGTACTCTTTGTATTCTTTCCAAGATGAATCATCTTGGTTCCGGTATCTGCTTGTTGAAAGTTATTCGTAACTGCTACTGAGTAGAATTCACCAATAGAATTATCCCCTCTCAAAATACAAGATGGATATTTCCACGTTACAGCTGAACCAGTTTCTACTTGAGTCCATGATATTTTGGAATTGGTTCCACATATCCCTCGCTTCGTTACAAAATTGAAAATACCACCTTTTCCATCTTTATCTCCCGGATACCAGTTTTGGACTGTAGAATACTTTATTTCTGCATTGTCCTTCGCGATCAATTCAACGACTGCAGCGTGCAGTTGATTCTCATCGCGTTGAGGAGCTGTGCAACCTTCAAGATAAGAAACATAAGAACCTTCATCTGCTATAACTAGTGTCCGCTCGAATTGGCCAGTTCCCGATTCATTGATTCGGAAGTAAGTCGATAATTCCATTGGACATCGAACGCCTTTAGGTATGTAACAAAAAGAACCGTCAGTAAATACAGCTGAATTCAGTGCTGCATAGAAGTTGTCGGTAGTTGGGATAACGGTACTCATGTGCTCGCGAACTAGATCAGGGTGATCCTGAACTGCCTCTGAAAAAGAGCAGAAGATAATCCCAAGTTCCTTTAATTTGTCTTTGAATGAAGTCGCTACTGATACTGAATCCATTACAAAGTCAACAGCAACACCTGTTAGCCTTTTTTGCTCCTCTAGAGAAATCCCTAATTTGGCCATTGTCTCCTTCATTTCTGGATCTACATCGTCCCAACTTTCATACTTCTTCGTTTGTTTTGGGGCAGCATAATAACAGATATCTTGAAAATCTGGTTTTTCATAAGTGACATGTGCCCAATTAGGCTCTGTCATTTCTTGCCATACAGCAAAGGCTTTCAGTCGATATTCGAGTAACCATTCAGGCTCTTCCTTTTTCGCTGAAATAAAGCGAATGATACCCTCGTTTAATCCTTTTGGTGCTCTATCAGATTCAATGTCAGAGGTGAATCCAAATTTGTACTCCTGATTTTCAAGGTCCTTAGCTAGTTCGTTTTCTGTGTAATTCGACATCGCAGTGCTTAAATAGAGAATGATTCACCGCAGCCACATGTTCTGTCAGCGTTAGGGTTCACAAATACGAAGCCTTTTCCGTTAAGTCCTCCAGAGAAATCAAGTGTGGTTCCAACTAAATAAAGAAAACTCTTTTTGTCAACAACGATTTTTACACCATTGTCTTCAAAAATTTTGTCATCTTCTTTTTCTTCATTGTCAAAATCCAATTGATACATTAAACCGGAACAACCACCACCTTGGACACCTACTCGAATGAATAAACCATCCTTCTCGTCTTCTGCCATCAAGTGAAGCGCTTGCTTTTTTGCTGAATCTGTGACTGTAATCATTATCTGTTTTGTTAATGTACGAATGATGTTATTTAGAATTAGTTTAAATAACAAACAAATCGTGCGACAAAAATACCTAATTTGTGGTATTGTTGCAAACATTTGAAAAGAATATATGAGAGGAAAAAAAATGTTCTATGGCCTAATTGTTCTTACCCTAACGATTGTGGGGTGTGAGCGATCTACTGTGGAAGAAGATATGGCATCATATTGTGAGTGTGTAAAAACAAAAGGAACGTCTACCCATCGAGAATGTGTAGAACAAGCTGATAGAATGATTCAGAAATATGAGTTTGATTCTGAAGCAAGTGAATACATTCAAGAATCGATTGGTAACTGCTTGGTCAATTAAATTGGGAACTTGGCTTTAAGCAGTGAGAATTCATGGATTCACGCTATTCGAACATCTTTATTAATTCACATCCTGGAAAGTATGAATTAATTACATTTGTAGAGAACAAATCTAGTAGTGCTTACATGAGAATTTTTCAAGGCTTTGAGCAATTGAATGCCATTCCTAATCCAGTATTAACAATTGGGACTTTTGATGGAGTTCACCTTGGGCACCAAAAAATCATTGAGCAACTTAATGAAGAGGCCAGAAAAATCGGGGGTGAATCAGTGTTGTTTACGTTCTATCCACATCCTAGAATGGTCCTATACCCTGAAAATCATGGCCTGAGATTAATTCAAACTCAAGTTGAGAAAGTAGATAAATTGCGTCGGATAGGCTTACAAAATGTCATCATTCATCCTTTTACAAAGGAGTTTTCACGTTTATCAGCAACGGAGTTCGTTCGTGATTATCTCGTAAATCGATTGAATGTTAAGAAACTTGTAATTGGGTATGATCATCAGTTTGGGAAGAATCGAGAAGGAAGCCTCAAGTTTTTACTTGATGTTTGCGATACGTATGGATTTGAAGTAATTGAAATCACGGCAGAAGAAGTTGATGAAGTGAATATAAGTTCAACGAAAATCCGTAGATCTATTCAAGAAGGTGATATGGGCAAAGCACAAAAGTACCTCGGAGAGCCTTTTGAACTTTACGGCAAGGTAGTTCATGGTGAGGCTTTAGGAAGGAGTCTAGGATTTCCAACGGCGAATTTAGACGTAGAAAGTGAGATTAAATTATTGCCTAAATCTGGGGTGTATGCTGTAAACGTATTACTTTCAGACGGAATGATTTATGAAGGGATGATGAATATTGGCGAGCGTCCAACAGTGAACAATGAGAACAAGACAAGTATTGAAGTTAACTTGTTTGATTTCGAAGGCGATTTATATAATGAGCAGATCACGGTACAGTTGTTGTCAAGATTTAGGGATGAAATTCGATTTGATTCTCTTGAAGAATTAAAAGAACAATTGAGAAAGGATGAAGACGATATTCGTAATTATTTTTCTACTAGTCTGTAGTATTTCGCTGCATTCTCAGGTTGATACCTTCAAGATGTACTCTTGGGAAGAGGCAAAAATGGCCAGCCCAGACACTATTTATGGAATAACATTTTCTAAATTAAAACTTACAGAATTACCAGAAGAATTAGCAAGATTCAAGGAACTTAGAAAGTTAAACATAGAAAAAAATAAATTAGAAACTTTACCAAAGTTTATTGCTGAATTTGATCATTTAATTGAATTAGATGTTGGACGCAACAAACTCATTAATTTTCCCTTGGTAGCGTGTAGAATGCCGACAATTCAAAGACTAATATTAAATCGAAATAGTTTTGAAGTTATTCCTGAATGTATTGAATACATGAAGGAATTGAAATATCTAGATCTTTATGATACGCCTGTAGGTGCCCTTCCAAATTCAATGATAAAACTTGATAAGCTGGAAAAAATTGATTTTACGGGAATTCGGTTTAGTCCAGAATTTCAAGAGAAATGGAAGTCTAGTTTACCTGACGTTGAATTGATTTTTGATCCACCATGTGATTGTATGAAATAATAAATCAAACTGCTGATATTTTCATTTATATTTGGTAAATCCTTCTATTTCTTTAGTTAGCGCATTTCACACCCCTCAATTATTTAACGCAATTTCGTATTTTGTAGCGTTCATAGATATTTAGTGCGTTCGTATTTTGAATAGAACTGTAATAAATTACAACCTTTTAGGTATTAGAAACGTATCATGAAGAGTTAAAACCAAACATGAAGCAACGATGCGAAATAGTTTATTAATCCTACTAATTAGTATAAGTGCTGTGGCTTTTGGTCAACAAATGCCTCAATTTAGCCAGTATTTACGAAATCAGTACATGGTGAATCCAGGTGCTGCAGGAGTGTATGATTTCGTCGATATTACGCTAGGTGGTAGAATGCAGTGGGCTGGGCTAGAGAATGCTCCCATGTCTAGTTACCTATACGTGTCTTCGACATTATCAAAAAAGAGCCATACACGTTTTAATCCAGCTTTAAGAACAAGTAATGGTCCAATCCGAAATCCTGAGATTAAGACAGGCAAACTTAAGCATGCGCTAGGTGGAATGATAGTGGCTGATCAGTACGGTGCTTTTAGACAGTTAAAAGGAGCATTAACTTATGCAATTCATATACCTGTAGCTCAGAATTATAATTTGTCTTTTGGTGCAAATGTTGGGGTGTCGAATCGTGCTTTTTTGAAGGATCGTGCTCAAACCTTAAACATGATGTCTCCAACATTAGGGTATACGGACAATACTTATGATTCTTACGCTCAGGGAGCCAGCCTAAACACAATGGATGTTGGGGCTGGAATATACTTCTATTCAAAAGAGTTATTTATAGGGCTTTCAGCAGAACAACTGACACGTGATTTTGTGAGTTTTGGAAATGGAACGGCAAATTACGACCCAACAACACATATGAACTTTACAGCGGGATATAAATTCCCCCTATCAAACAATCTTACCTTAATGCCTTCTATTTTAGTTAAGTATATGTATCCAGCTCCAATTTCGTTGGATGGATCTTTACAGTTGGAGTATAAAGAATGGCTTTGGTTTGCACTTTCCTATCGTCAAGGGATTGGCGGATTTAGTAATCCTGATGCGTTTATTGCAATGGCAGGATTGAACATTAGCGATCGATTTAAATTCGGTTATTCATTTGATTATTCTATTTCAGAGTTCAACCAGTACAGTGCCGGTGGTCATGAACTCGTTTTGGGATTAATGCTAGGACGATAAACTATTATACATGTTGGGAAAACTTATACTTGTCACCTTTTTTTTAGGACTTTACACATTTTCTTTCGGTCAATTTTGGGATTATTCTGATCCTGTCCGCTTAGGTGGTACTGTGAATACGGAAGCAGAAGAAAGCATTCCTGTATTCTCAAAGGACAGTTCGATGCTGTATTTTGTTAGAACCTTTGACCCTAATAATAAGGGAGGTGAAACGGATCAAGATATTTGGTACAGCCAAAAAAATGAAACGGGCGAATATACAGATTGCTCAAGATTGAAAAATCTAAATAACAAGTTTAATAATGCTGTTGTAGGAATGAATTCAAAAGGAACGACAATGTACCTATTGAATTCCTATGATGGGAAGAAGGATGTGGAGAAGGGAGTTGCCGTTTCAGAGGGAAGTGGTACTGGTTGGTCAGATCCTGTTAAAATTGACATTCCTGAATTGAATATTGAAGGCAATTTTTTTGGTTTTCACGTAAATGAGAGAGAAGACGTTATCATTATTTCATATAAGGAATCAGGTGGTATGGGTGAAGAAGACCTATATGTGTGTACAAAATCAGGAGATAGCTGGTCTTCGCCGCAACACATGGGTGAAATAATTAATTCTACCGGGTTTGAAATATCTCCCTTCCTATCAAGTTCACAGGATACCTTATTCTTTTCAAGTAATGGCTTCGGTGGAGAGGGGGATGCCGACATATTTTACTCTGTTAAACAAGGTGGTTGGACGAGTTGGTCAAAACCAATTAATCTTGGACCACGTATTAACTCACCGAAGTTTGACGCGTATTTTACACATTCAGGTGATCAGGCTTATTGGTCAAGTAATAGAGGGGATATGTTACGTAGTGACATTTTTATGATTGACATTTATTTACCTCCGCCAATTTCTGCTTCATGCGCAGCAACAAATGCTACTGTATATAAAGGAGCGGATGGATCAATTGATTTGTTGATTTCAGGCGGAGCTCCTCCATTTACATTCGTTTGGTCGAATGGATCTACTGCTGAAGATGCAATGGGTTTAGAGAAGGGGGAGTACACGGTTACTATTACGGATAAGGTTGGTCAGACGGCAACAAGTTCATGTTTTGTTGATGAGCCGCCAATGTCGATTGATCCAGTGATAGCTTCTGATTATGAAAACAATGAATTTAAGCACAACTTTGGCTACAATAAAAATAAGCTAACTGTTAAGCGAGGCCCGCTGAAAAAATTCGTTAAGAAGATTGAAAAGCAATTGAAAAATGGGCGGGATAATATTACAATTAATATTATTTCATCTGCTTCGCGGGTGCCAACGAAGACATTTGGAACAAATGAGAAGCTGGCAGAAGTTAGAGCTGAAAACATGAAATATGACCTTATTGAGTATTTTGAAAAGAAATACAGTGGGAAGGTTAATGTTGTAATTGTTTCTACTATTGTTGACGGCCCTGCCTATAACGATGATTCCGCTGATAAAGACAAGTATTGGCCATATCAATTTGTAAGTCTAAAAACAGAGTAGCTTTAATTCTAATTGAATTTGATGGCTTTCACGGGGTTGATTCGAGTAATCACAACACTTGGAATAATCAAAGCTAAAATACAAACTAGAAGTGTTCCTGCGTTTAGAAGTAGCCAATGGACTAGATTCAATTGAATTGGAACTTCTGTTAAGTAGTATACTTCTGGGTTCAGTGTAAAGATGCCGAAATATTTCTGAGCGAAACAAATACCTAGACCGATGATATTGCCCCAAATTAGACCACGTCCTATTAAGAATGTTGCTTGAATAAGAAATATTTTTCGAATGCTCCAATTAGTAGCTCCCATAGCTTTCATCATTCCAATGAAGTTGGAACGAATCAAGATCAAAACTAAAAGTGCCGATCCCATATTGATGATTCCAATTAGCACCATGAGTGTCAGGATAATAATGACATTGATGTCTAAGAAATCGAGCCACACAAAGATGTCACGTTGATTGTCTTTAATGCTTGTTGTCTTTAATAATTCATTAAATTGAGTTGGGATAAAATCGACTTTTTTACTGGTCGATAATACTACAGCGTCTAAAGTATTCCAGTCTTTAATTGTAATTTCGAAACCACCTACGTAGTTGTGGGAACTTCCTGCGCCTCGAATTGATTCAAAGAAGATTGTTTTTTGGCCAGCATTAATTTTGTATTCGGTACCGTTATCATTTAGATATGTTCGTTCGATTTCGTCAAAATCATTTGTTTTCACATCGCAATGAGAGTGGGCATTGCCTTCAATATGAATGTGTAAATAAGCTGTATCAGGAATACTTGTTTCTTCGATATCTACTCGTACGTCACTCCAATAATCCGATGCAATTAGACGTATGATAGTATCCTTAATTGGGCAAAGAGTAAAACCAGAATAGGCTTCGAACCCTTTTCCCCAGTCGTATCGAAAATTTCCATTCCCTCCACTTACATTCCCTTTAATAATCAATTGGCCGTCATACATTGTGTCGGCGACCTCAATTTCAGCTCTAATGCCCCAGTCATTCAATACTTGTATTGATTTTAAGTCACCTAAAACAATCTTCTTGTCGAACTCTTCAAGTCCTGTTTCATAAATACCAGTAATAAGGAAAGGTTGTTTTATAGGGGTGTTTTTCACGAAAAAAGCATTCACAGTATCGCCTATCTGAAAATTTAAATCGTTCGATAGTTTTTTCGAAATTACTATTTGGTCAAAAGCAGTTTCCTTTTCGAAATCTGGAATTTCACCTTCTAAAAGATGTTCTCTAAAGAAACTCCAATCAAATGAATTGTTCACCCCTTTAATGATGGCGCCATGAACTTGCTGTTGAATTTCTGTTGTGTCCTTACCATTTGGCAGTGTATAACTGACTTCTGTCTTTCGCGATTGAAATAGAACAGGTTTGTAGCCAACCGGGTGGATTGAAGCGATTCGAGGATCTTCATTCAATTCATTCATTATGGGCTGATCAACACGAATGGGTTCGCTTTCGTAAATGCTACCTTCACTACCATTCATTATGAAAATGTGAGAGCCAAAACCACTCACTTTTTGGCGTACTTCTTGCTGAAAGCCTGTAACAACCGCAACGGTGATTAAATTTACAATAACCGCCAAGGCAATACTTATCACAGAGATTCGTACTATAGGTTTGGAAACTTTCTTACCTTGTACAACGCTCTTAAGGGTTTTTTTAGATATGAAATATTCAAATGCCAACGCGCGACGTAGTTTTCGGCTAAAGTACACAAAGGTTTTGTGCTTGAAAAGCATTTTTATTTTTTTGATTTGTTCATGTGCAAGTGGAAACCCGCAGCAGGTGGAGCTTGAAATTGATGGCCTTGAACATGAAACTGAAGACCCAATCATTGTTGGAGCTAGTCGCTTTTCTCAGTATTTAGCTTTATTAACTGATAAATCAGTGGGTATCGTAGGAAATCACTCCTCATTAGTTGGGACAACTCATCTCGTGGATACATTATTATCTCAGAATGTTAACATAAAACGTGTCTTTTCACCTGAACATGGGTTTAGAGGGAATGCGGATGCCGGCGAGTTTGTTGCGAACGGAACAGACGAAAAGACAGGGCTATCAATTGTTTCGCTTTATGGAAAAAACAAAAAGCCTAAAAAGGACCAGTTGCAAGGGGTGGAGGTCATGCTTTTTGACATACAAGATGTCGGAGTTCGTTTTTACACCTATATTTCAACCTTACATTATGTAATGGAAGCTTGCGCGGAAAGTAATATTCCATTGATTATTTTGGACAGGCCGAATCCAAATGGTCATTATGTTGACGGGCCTGTTTTGAAGAAAGAATACACCTCTTTCGTTGGTCTGCATGAGGTTCCAATTGTACATGGGATGACAATTGGCGAGTATGGAAAAATGGTCAATAACGAAGGTTGGTTGGCAAATGGAATTAGCTGCGAATTGACGGTTGTTGCCTGCGAAAATTATTCACATAATATGTTTTATTCTCTCCCAGTTCCTCCATCACCAAATTTGCGTTCTGATTTGGCAATTCAGTTATACCCAAGTATTTGTTTATTGGAAGGAACCTCTGTTTCTTGTGGACGAGGAACGGATGGTCCATTTGAGCGATATGGGCACCCTAATTTCCCGAAACTGCCTTTTCAGTTTGTTCCAGAGCCTTCAGCTGGGGCAAGTTCACCAAAATTCAGTGGCTTAAGTTGTAATGGAGTGAACCTTGCTGACAGTAACATTATTCGTATGGAACGATTTGAAATCAAATATCTTGTACATGCTAATGAGCTAATTGGCGGTAAACTTTTTGATGACAAAAAGAAGATTTTTAATCTTCTCGCTGGGAACGATGATTTATGGAGACAAATCGAAAAAGGTGTCTCTGAAGAGGAAATTAGGGAATCATGGGAGCCGGCTCTGAAAACGTTTAAAATAATGCGGAAAGAGTACCTTATTTATAAATAGTTCACATATAAAAGTCGCTGAAAAATAAATAGATAAGTGTGTTTTTTATATATTTGATGACCAAGAACTTCACAAAGATTGTTGTGATAAATGACTACTATGCATACAACAAAATATTTGATCGCCTTATATGTATTGTGCTGCGCAATGATGGCGCAAGGACAGAATGTAGGGATTGGCACGCCAACTCCAGATAATAGCGCAAAATTAGAGATCGATGATCCGAATAGAGGGCTTCTAATAAATCGTGTATCTCTTGTTAATGTGACCAATGGGATAGCTCCGGTTAACGTGCCTGCGACAGGATTATTGGTGTACAACACGAACGCCGCAGTTGTTGGGGGGAGTGGGACAGGTTTCTATCATTGGGATGGAGGTCAATGGCTAAAGCTCTTAACGAATTCTAGTGATGATTGGACCTTAACAGGAAATGCTGGAACGAATCCTGCGACTAATTTTATTGGAACAACGGATGCTCAAGATTTTGTGGTTCGCACAAATAACACAGAAAAAATGCGTGTCGAATCGGGCGGAGATGTTGGAATAGGCTTAAATAATCCAAATCATACGCTTCACGTTCAAGGAGATGTATTATTTGAGGGAGATTTTGTTAATCAACAGATGCTTGGAAACCACTCCGGTGCGGTACAGAATATTCCATTTACCAATAGTGTTTTTAACCCATTGACAGGTACAGATCAGGCGATTACAATAACCGATGGTAATGGCGTAAATAACTCGGCGGTGTTTATCAGTGGTTTTGCTAGAGTGTTTGGTGGGAATTTGAATGGTGGAAGTAGTTCTTTGGGAGGTTATTTCATGATCCTCCAGCGGGATGATAATGCTGGTTTTACTTCACCAACTAATTTGACGTACACGAGTGGGACGTGTTACATAAAAACACCAAATGGGCTTTCTACCGCAGCAATTGGCTTTGGTGGAGGTGGACATGTTAGTTATTTAGATGATGCACTCGTTGCCGGAACAACTTATTATTACCGTTTGGTTCTTTTTCCAAACGGTATTGGCATTACTTCAGGTACGTATGATGTCTATCAGCGTGATCTAACCGTGATGCAAATTAAGCGTTAAGGTTTTTGGCGCTTTCTAGTACTTTATCTTTTAAAGTTTCCATATATATCGACATTCGATTGAGAACTTCGGGATTTGATGCTCCAATAATTTTTGCGGCAAGAATCCCAGCATTCTTCGCACCGTCTAATGCGACAGTTGCAACAGGGATGCCCCCTGGCATTTGAAGAATAGAAAGGATACTATCCCATCCATCAATTGAATTACGTGATTTAACTGGAACTCCGATTACGGGAAGTGGAGTTAATGAGGCTGTCATTCCCGGCAAGTGTGCAGCGCCACCTGCACCCGCAATTATGACCTTTATACCTCTTGTATGCGCATTTTTTGCATAATCAAACATACGCTCTGGCGTGCGATGTGCTGAAACAACATTGATTTCAAATTCAATTCCCAACTCACTAAGTATATCTGCAGCTTCCTGCATGATAGGCAAGTCTGAAGTGCTTCCCATAATTATTCCAACTTCAACCATACATGTTAATTTGAGGTAAAGGTAATGATTATTCAATTTTTTGATACAGTGCGACCTTAGGATTCTTAATCGGCAATAATTGTTGCTTAAAAAAATAGGCAGTTATACTGCCTATTTGTATGGCAATATGAAAAAACTTAAACTTCTGTTAGAATTTTATAACCATCAAGATTGCTTACGCCCCAGTTTTCCATTTCTTCCGTTGACCATAATTCGGGGAAGAAAATTCTTCTTTGGTAACGAGGGTGCATGTATTTATGCCAGTCGCTGCCGCCTGTAGCTTCTGCACTCCCTTCTCCACTGTCAAGATATTTGGCTGCAGCATCGTAATGGTGCATAACCCAGTCAATGTTTACAGTATGGTCATAATGACGCATTGCATTGACAAGACTAACGTCTTTTTTATAAGATTCAGGTAATTCTTTGAACTTTGTCCATAAGTTTACCGTGTTGTACTTTTTCATCCATTCGATTAGCTCTATTTTGTACTTGTCTTCAAAATTGACCATCAACTTATTTTTCTTTCCTGTTGCATGATCAACTCCAGCAGCCTGCCAGTACATATTATTAAACGCGTGCTCGTATGGAGTGTCTCTATCTATTGTTTTTCTATAACGATAATCGATAAGATTGATTAATTCGGTAGAAGCAATTTCAATTTTACGGTATTGTGCACTTTGGAAACCACTAGCGGGAGTAAGAGTGTCACGGAATTTCATGTACTGACTTAATTCCATACCTTCTCCCATTACATCAAATGAATCTGAAAGCATATCGAAATAGCGGCTGATACGCATTAGATGCATCACAAATTTCTTAGGTTCGATATCTTCAGCAAAAGAAATTTGTTGCATTTCCCAAAGAATCATTTTGAATAGCAATTCATTAATTTGATGATACATAATGAATACCATTTCATCAGGTAATTGTGTTCTTTGAGTTTGTAGACCCAAAAGGGCGTCAACCTGAATGAAATCCCAATATTTCATTGGTTCGGCATGCAGCAGTCCAGACAAGTGAACATCTGGATTCTGACCCATTGCCTCATATTTTTCGTCGATTGCTTTAAGAAGTTCTTCTCTAGTCATAGTGAGTTTTATAAGAAGTCAAATGTAAAGAAATCTTGCATTCGAAATAATGACATTAATCACATTTATATTCCCAGAGTTTCCTTCAATGCACTATATGAATTCCGGCTAATTGGAATGTGAGCACCATTTGTTAATGTAGCGCGATAACTGTTCTTTTCGAAAGATTCAATTCGTGTAAGCTTATTTATGTTTAAGATATAAGATCGATGAATCCGCGAAAAATCTCGTTTGTCTAAAGTTTGCTCATAATAATTCATTGTTTTCTTCTTCAAGTAGTACTGATCACTAGTATGGATTTTTACATAATCATCATACGCTTCAATAAAAATTACATCGGCAGTCGGAATGATCTTAATATTTCCGGCATCCTTTACAACGATTCTTTGTCCTTCATTTGGTTGTTTAAGTATTGAATCACTTAATTGATGGATTGCCTGTTGTGGATTGGTTTTTCTCCACCTATCTATAGCCTTGTCAAATCGGTCATGGGTAAATGGTTTTAATAAATAATCGATAGCAGATGTTTCAAAAGCTCTAATAGCATATTCATCGAAAGCTGTTGTGAATATGACAGATAATTCTTCGTCCACGATTTCGAGCATTTCAAACCCAGTTATTTTTGGCATTTGGATATCCAGAAAAATGAGGTCAGGTCGGTGTTTTTCAATTGATTTCAACCCCTCGTAGCCATTGTTGCATTCATCAACCAATTCGAGGTCGTTATGCTTTTTTAGGAATTCTACTATAATGGAACGAGCAAGTGGCTCGTCATCTATAATAATTACTTTTTTCATCGTTGAGGAATAATTAGTGTGGTAGTAAAGGCTTGCTTCACTCTTTCTATAGACAAGAGATTAGCTCGTTTATACAATATGAGCATTTTCTTTTCAATAGATTGTAATCCAAAACCAGTGCCTTTAACAGTTGATTGTAATTCATCGCTGTATGGATTTGTTACTGAAATTATCAAATTTTTGTTTTCTATGCGGGCTCTAATAGTTATACTGACGTTGTCGGTATGCCCATAGAGGCCGTATTTAACTGCGTTTTCAATGATTGGTTGTAATATTAAAGAGGGAAGTTTTAGAGTGGAAGCATCATTTTCAATTTTATAGTCAACGGTAAGCCTGCTTCCAAAACGAACTTTTTCAATGTCTGTGTAAAGTTTAATATGATTGATTTCTTGCTCAAGCTCTACGAGCTCCGATTGATTGTCACGTACAGCTGCGCGCATGAATTCAGAGAGTAAATGAACCATTCTTCGAGCTTCTTCCGGATTCGAAAGCGTTAAGGCATTAATAGAGTTTAGACTATTAAACAAAAAATGTGGTTTGAATTGTTGTTGAATACTATTTAATTCAATACGAATCGATTCTCTTTCTTTTTCGATGGCAAAATCATGAATACGTTCTTCCTGTATTTTTTGTTGATCAATCCAAAAAAGAAGCATACATATAATATAGACGAGAATTGTTATTACACTTTTAAAAAGAACTGATTTATCAAGATAAGTTAGAAAATTCGGGTGATCTCTTAAGAATCCAAATGAAATGAAATAATGAGTTATTACCGTTAAGCCAGCGAACAGAATAACACTGCTTAGATTAGAAGTGTTTAGTGCTATTTTTGAATGATAATAACGTTGAACAATATAAATTAAATTGATAAAAATAATAGACAGAAAGAAAAGAGAAACACTATCAATAAGACCAACTTTGAGGTCGAATCCAAGCCTTGATAAAACAATTAATTGAAAAGTGCTGAAACAGGTAATGAGGGTGATTGTTTTTATCATCCTCATACTGAACACCTGGTATGTTTGCTTTACATTAACCATTCTTATACATAACTGTGAATTTCAACTCCGCCGAAGAAACATGATCCAGTTAAAGTCACTGTTTTGTTCGGATCGTATTCGATATCACTTGGTAAAGCACGTTGATCTTCTACAGCTCCAAAAACTGTGGTAATTTCGGATTTTACTTGCCAATTAGATGGTATAATCAAGGTGACACCGCCGAAAGCTGTAGAAGCATTAATAGAAATTGGCTGTTGAATATCCGCTTTTGAGAGGTTAATTTCTGTACCTCCAAAGGCAGTTGTAAAATCAGCCCCTTTAAAATCCTTACTCACTACATGTTTGGTTACTCCACCGAAGAAAGTTGTTGCTTGTATGAAGTCGTCAGATGAGATTTCTTTATCGTCATCAAACATGGTTGTTTTATGCCCGCGCCTTTTTTTTTTGGAACCAAAAATATTGGTAGCTTTTCCAATCATCATTACACCGAATAAAATTACGATTAAAGGAAGAATAATGCCTCTATCAATGGTGTTTGGTTGAAAATTATTTATTAATGAAGCACCACCGATAATGATTAGAGCATAACCAAAGAAGTGACGAAATCGGTGTTTATATAATGTAACAATTCCTATTGCTATTACGATAGTCTCCCATGATACTAACCAATTAGCAATTGCCATTCCTTGCCGTTCTAATAAGAAAAGAACACCAAAGGTGATGATGAAAAAACCTGCCAAAATTTTTGACTGGCGGTGTCGTGTTGCTCTGTCTCTGTCTAAATAAACCATAGTGTTGTGTTTTTTTGTTACTTCAAATCTATGGAGTCATTCCACGTAATAAAAGAAAGAATAGGTGAAGTGTAGCTATTTTTCGGTCAATGGTGGAATGGTCAAATAAAAGTGAATTATTGATAATAAAAAAGCCGTACAACTTGAGATGCACGGCTTTTTTTATCACTTCCCGCTATAAATCTATAGAGTTCCTCTTTTTTCTTGTTCTCTCTCAATAGACTCGAACAATGCTTTGAAGTTGCCAGCACCGAATCCTCTTGCTCCCATTCGTTGAATGATTTCAAAGAATAGTGTAGGACGATCTTCCACAGGCTTAGTAAATATTTGAAGTAAATATCCTTCTTCATCTGCATCGATCATGATACCTAAGCCTTTAAGCATTTCGATATCTTCTCTTAATTCATGATCATGAGCCATTAAGCGTTCAGGAACAGCTCTGTAATATTCATCAGGAGGTGTGCTTAAAAATTCAACTCCTCTTTTTCTCATGTCAGATACTGTAGATATGATATCATTCGTAGCCACAGCGATATGTTGAACACCTGGTCCTTCAAAAAAATCAAGATATTCTTCAATTTGAGATTTCTTTTTCCCTTCAGCAGGTTCGTTAATCGGGAATTTGATTCGACCATTTCCGTTACTCATTACTTTACTCATCAAAGCGGAGTACTCAGTGTGTATTTGATTATCATCAAAAGAAAGAAAGTTTTCGAAGCCCATAATGTCCTCATACCATTTAACCCAAACGTTCATTTCATTCCATCCTACGTTCCCAACCATATGATCGATATACTTCAAACCAACTGGTTCTGGGTTGTAATCTGATTCCCATGCTTCGAAACCAGGCATAAATACCCCATTGTAATTATTTCGTTCAACAAATACATGAACAGTTTCACCATAAGTGTGGATTCCCGCTCTAACAACTTCTCCATGAGCGTCTGTCTCAACTGTAGGTTCCATATATGATTTAGCGCCACGAGATGTTGTTTCTTCGTACGCTTTTCTTGCATCGTCGACCCATAAAGCAACAACCTTTACACCATCACCATGTTTAACAATGTGATCGTTAATTGGAGATTTAGAGTTTAACGGTGTCGTAAGCACTAACTTGATCTTATCTTGTTTTAACACGTACGAAACTGAATCTTCTGATCCAGTTTCAAGGCCCCGGTATGCATAGGACTGGAACCCGAAAGCTGTCTTGTAGAAATGTGCAGCTTGTTTCGCATTACCTACATAAAACTCAACGTAATCGGTACCTAGAAGGGGTAAGAAATCCTGAGCTCCTTCGAATATTTTTTCTAATCCGTAATCGACATTTTCTATTTCTTTTGCCATAATTTTTGAATTTGTGACCATATAGAGGTCAAATTTTTATTTTAATCAATGATCCAAGATTTGTAGTAATCATCAACTGTTAAATTCATTGCATCCTCGGTTATCATTACCGGTGAAAATGGGTCAATCATAACCGCTAATTCTTCGGTTTTTGTTTTACCAACACTTCTTTCAATTGCTCCGGGGTGTGGCCCATGTGGGATGCCTCCAGGGTGCAATGTTATTTGTCCTTTTTCAATGTTGTTACGAGACATGAAATCACCATCTACATAATACAACAATTCTTCAGAGTCAATATTGCTATGATGATAAGGTGCAGGTATTGATTTTGGGTGATAATCATACATACGAGGAACGAAGGAGCAAATAACGAATCCAGCCGCTTCAAAAGTCTGATGAATCGGAGGTGGTAAGTGAATACGACCTGTAATCGGCTCGAAATCATGAATTGAGAATGCATATGGATAATGAAACCCGTCCCAACCGATAACGTCAAAAGGATGATTTGAGTGGGTGTACTCCCAGAGCATCCCTTGTTTTTTTGAAAGGACTTTGAATTCTCCTTTTTCATCATGTGTTGTCAAGTCCGTAGGTAAACGGAAGTCACGTTCGCAAAATGGGGAATGTTCTAATAATTGTCCAAAGTTGTTTCTATAGCGACTTGGAGTAAGAATTGGGCTGGAAGATTCAACGAATAATATCCGGTTTTCTTCAGTGTCAAAATCTATTTGATAAGTCGTTCCACGTGGAATAATTAAGTAGTCTCCATATTTAAAATCAATATTTCCATACATCGTTCTCAGTTTACCAGAACCGATGTGAATGAACAGCATTTCATCAGCATCACTGTTTCTGTAGAAATAATCTTTAGAAAATGATTTTGGAGCAGCAAGACCAATACGTAAATCGTTATTGGTAAAAAGGATCTTTCGACTCTCTATATAATCTTCCTCTGCGGGTAAAGAGAATCCTTTCAAGCTCATAGCTTTCATGTTTTTCTCTATCGCAATTTTCGGAGTTAAGTCCTTTATTTGTCTAACCTCGGTAACGACAGTAGGTGGGTATAGGTGGTAGATTAATGACGACATACCAGCGAATCCTGCCGTCCCGAATAATTCTTCCTGATAGAGACTCCCATCTGGTTTTTCGAACGTAGTGTGTCTTTTTGGTGGGATTGATCCCATCGAATGATATCTTGGCATAAAATTTTAAATTATTATTAATTAACTCGTCGAATAATAAATCCGAAAAGACTCACTCTGGGTCTCTTTTGAGCAAAAAAACTAAAAGAATATATAATTCAGTCCACATAGGGGCATAATTAGCGGTTACGAAAATAGGTAAGAGTACGAAAGAAAAAAATGACAATGGTCAGTTAAATGTATTCAATTTATTTTTTTTGTCTTGAGATAGGATTATCTAGAAAAAATCTTTCTATTTGCATGTGAACATGGAATTATGAACAAGACTATAATCATTGGAGCAGCCGGACAAATAGGTACTGAATTGGTCCTTGAGTTGCGCAAAAGAAAAGGTGTTGCAAACGTTGTTGCCGCAGATATAAAGGACAGCTGTCCAGAAGCATTGAAAGGAGGCGCATACGTGCAAATGGATGTACTTGATCGTGAAGCTGTGCGTTCTTACATTATTTCAAATGAAATAAAGGAAGTTTACCTTTTAGCAGCCTTGTTAAGTGCTACTGCTGAAAAAAATCCTGCATTTGCTTGGAAGTTGAATATGGAGGGATTGTTTACTATTCTTGACCTTGCGAAAGAAGGTCATGTTAGTAAAATATTTTGGCCCAGTTCAATAGCTGTTTTTGGCCCGACAACACCTAAGATTGATACGCCTCAGTTAACTATAATGGAGCCTACAACTGTGTACGGAATATCCAAGCAAGCTGGGGAGCGATGGTGCGAGTATTATTTTAAAAAATACGGTGTTGATGTGCGAAGTATTCGATACCCAGGATTGATTTCTTATACAAGTTTACCTGGTGGTGGTACCACTGATTATGCAGTCGATATTTTTTATCAAGCGAAACTAGGAAATTCATATACTTGCTTCCTGAAAGAAGACACAGCTTTACCGATGATGTATATGCAAGATGCAATTAGAGCGACTATTGAGTTGATGGAGGCTAATAGCGAAAAAATTGAAATTAGATCTTCTTATAACTTGTCAGGATGCAGTTTTACACCTGCGGAAATTGTTTCAGAGATTAAAAAAATAGATTCGTCATTCAATACTTCATATAACCCTGATTTCAGGCAAGAGATTGCGGACTCTTGGCCCGATTCAATTGATGATTCATCAGCAAGAAAACAATGGGGTTGGAAGGAGGAGTTTAATCTTGAAATGCTCGTAAAAACGATGTTTGAAAATGTCAACGTTTCGCTGTTGAACGATTTGAGCAACTGATTAATAAAGAGTTGCGAAAGTACTATTCGTGCACAATTTTTTATCGATGAAAAAGTGTCATTCGGCGAAAACATCTATTTTTATTTTGATAAGCCAGGCTTGATCGCTATTTTCGTTAGTAGAACTGTTATCTCTCGAATGAAAACTATTGTGATATGTTAAAGAAAGTATCTTTTTTACTGTATATGACATTGATGACGGTACCGTTTATATTGGCGGGTAACGATCAGGGAGGTGGTGAATGTTGTAAGGTAGACGATGAGGGACGGAAACAAGGTAATTGGGTTTATCTTGGGAAGGATCGTCCGGAGGCTGGTTTTCCGGCAGATGGGAAAATCGAAGAGGGTTCGTACGAGGATGATCGTAAAGAAGGTCTTTGGACAAAGTATCATCACGATGGGGTCACACCTAAACTTCGAGGAGAATATAAAAACAATAGACCGAGTGGCGCTTATACAAAGATTTGGCCGGATGGAACGGTGCGTGAAAGTGGTGTTTTCAGCAGAGGTAAGTATTATGATTCATTAAAAAGATTTCATGAGAATGGAATTGTTGAATATGAAGCGGTTTACAATGATGCAGGTAAGGAGCAAGGAACGGTTAAGTACTTTTTTCCAAATGGACAGGAAGAATTTGTTTATGAATCGTCAAACGGTATTCCTACTGGGAAGGCAACTCGTTACTACGAGAATGGAGATGTTAAAGAGGTTATTTATTACGCAGCCGATGGTTCAGTTCAAAAGAGCGAGCAGAAAGAAATGGTAAATGCCGCAGTTAATGTCGTAGATCCAGGTGTATCAAGAGTAGAAGCTCCGAGAGTTGTGAATCCAAGAACAAAGGGGACAAAGTTCCAGCCGAATGGATACAACAAAGTGTATAATGAAAATGATGAAATTTGGCAAGATGGAGACTTCAGAAACGGTAGACTCTGGGATGGCAAAGTTTATGAGTATGATTCAGATGGAATTTTACTGAAGGTGAAAGTTTTCAAGAAAGGTGTTTATCATTCTGACGGACAGCTTTAATCCAATTAAATAATATTATTAGCCCCTTCGATAACTGTTGAAGGGGCTTTTTTATTGCCCTTTCTAATTGCTATATTTGTTTTAAACTAACGCTCAATGAATAAGAATAAAGGCACGGATAACCGCAGTCTTCCTGATTTCTCAATGTCTCCCCGTATCGATAAGGTTGGGGTAGAGGAAAGGGTATCTAGGTTTCAAAAGCGAAGCGTAAAATCATCGACCAAGTTACAAGGTCTAAGGATGATATTGAGCATGATTGATTTGACAACACTTGAAGGGAAGGATACTCCCGGAAAAGTGAAGCAAATGTGCTTTAAGGCAAGACATTTACACGATGTGCATGAAGGGTTGCCAAATGTAGCGGCTGTTTGTGTTTACCCTTCTATGGTAGGCGTAGCAAAAAAGGAAGTGTCAGGTTCAGGGGTGCGAGTTGCTTCTGTTTCAACGGCTTTTCCTAGTGGTCAGGCGCCGCTAGAAGTTAAGTTGATTGATACGAAGTATGCTGTAGAGGAAGGAGCGGATGAGATCGATATGGTTATTTCGCGAGGAAAATTTTTATGTGGTGAATATAATTATGTATTTGACGAAATAGCGGCCATAAAAGAAGTTTGTGGTAAGGCCCGTTTAAAAGTTATTCTGGAAACAGGAGAACTAGTAACATTGGACAATGTTCGTCGAGCGAGTGATATTGCAATGTACGCTGGTGCCGATTTTATTAAGACTTCTACTGGGAAAATTCAGCCTGCAGCCACCATGCAGGTTACTTATACTATGCTTGAGGCTATCCGTGATTTTATGGATGAAACAGGAATTATGGTGGGGATGAAGCCAGCAGGTGGAATTTCAAATTCTAAGCTTGCATTACACAATTTAGTAATGGTTAATGAAGTTTTAGGTGCTGAATGGCTTAACAATGAATGGTTTCGATTCGGAGCGAGTAGTTTAGCTAATGATGTACTTATGCAGATTATGAAAGCTGAAACGGGTAATTATCAATCTGCAGATTATTTTTCAATAGATTAGTTATGGCTAAGAAAAAAGAAAAAACAACACCGATCGAATGGGGTTATGCGCCTGCTCTGGAGGGTACTTCGCATATTGAATTAAAGGATAAATATGATTTGTATATTGATGGGAAGTTCGTTAAACCTTCCAGCGGGGAATATTTTACAACATATAATCCTGCTACAGAAGAGAGGTTAGCCGATGTTGCTCTAGCCAATGCAAAGGATGTTGATAAAGCTGTTAAAGCTGCTAGAGCTGCATATACTAATGTCTGGTCAAAAACATCTCCGGCTGAACGTTCCAAATATATATATAGAATCGCGCGACTTATGCAAGAATGTGCGAGAGAGCTTGCCGTCATTGAAACTTTAGATGCTGGTAAGGTGATACGAGAATCGAGAGATATTGATGTTCCGTTAGCTTGTAATCACTTTTTTTATTATGCTGGTTGGGCGGATAAGTTAGAATATGTTTTTCCTAATCGAAAAGTTGAGTCGTTAGGTGTTGTAGGTCAGATAATACCTTGGAATTTCCCCTTGCTCATGGCGGCTTGGAAAATTGCGCCAGCACTAGCTGCAGGAAATACTGTTGTTCTGAAACCCGCTGAAACGACGCCACTAACAGCCTTGAAGCTTGCGGAAATTATTCATGCTTCCGGATTGCCTGCGGGGGTAGTCAATATTGTGACGGGCTATGGAGAAACTGGTGCGTCTATAGTAAATCATGATGACGTCGATAAAATTGCTTTCACAGGTTCGACTGGTGTAGGAAAAATAATACAGAAAGCCATCGCAGGTACAGGTAAAAAGGCAACACTTGAGTTAGGCGGGAAGTCGGCCAATATAATTATGGATGATGCACCCATTGACCAAGCTGTAGAAGGGGTGGTTAATGGAATTTTCTTTAACCAGGGACACGTATGTTGTGCTGGATCGCGTCTTTTCGTTCAGGAAAGTGTTGTTGATTTAGTAATAAAGAAATTGAAGCGACGCATGGACACATTAATTGTTGGTGATCCATTGGATAAAAACACCGATGTCGGAGCAATTAATTCTAAAGTTCAGTTGGCGAAGATTAATGATTATATTAAAATAGGTCAGAATGAGGGAGCTACGATGTACCAAAGCAACTGTAATTTGCCGAAGTCTGGTTATTATTGCCCACCAACAATTTTTACAGATGTTGCTCAATCAAGTAGAATAGTTCAAGAAGAGATTTTTGGACCTGTATTGACGATTCAAACATTTAGAACAGTGGATGAAGTGATTCAGAAAGCAAATAATTCCCCATTTGGACTCGCTGCGGGTGTATGGTCAGATAAAGGGTCACGAATTTTCAATCTTACCACTAAATTACGCGCTGGTGTCGTTTGGGCAAATACGTATAATAAATTTGATCCTACGTCGCCATTTGGTGGATATAAGGAAAGTGGCTTCGGTCGGGAAGGTGGATTGCATGGATTGAGTGCATATGTTAAATTGAAATAGAATGGCAAGATTGGAGGTTTTAAAAACATATAAGATTTATATCGGAGGTAAATTCCCGAGAACAGAATCTGGAAGGTATTATACGCTAAAGAACCCAAGTGGAAAGGAGCTAGGAAATATTTGTCTTTCGTCGAGAAAGGATGTTCGAAATGCTGTTGTGGCAGCAAGAAAATCACTTGGTGGTTGGTCAGAAAGAGCAGCATTCAATCGGGGACAAATTTTATATAGGATTGCAGAGATGTTGGAAGGCAGAAAGGCTCAATTCATTGAAGAAATTGTCATGCAAGGTGCTAGTAAGCAAGAAGCTGAAAAAGAAGTGAGTCTAGCAATTGATCGATTGATTTACTATGCTGGCTGGTGTGACAAGTATACACAAGTTTTGGGGTCAATTAACCCTGTGGCTTCCTCTCATTTTAACTTCTCAGTCCATGAACCTATGGGGGTTGTTGGCATTTTTGCAGACAGTAGAACTTCACTAATTGGATTAGTCTCACTTGTAGCACCGGTGATTGCTGGGGCTAACACTTGTGTTGTAATTGCTGCTGAAAATTTGCCACTGTGTGCGGTTACTTTTGCAGAAGTGCTTAATTCGTCGGATGTTCCAGGTGGAGTTGTTAACATTTTAACAGGAAAAGCTTCTGAAATGGGACTAACTTTGATGAATCATATGGACGTAAATGCAATTGTTTATAGTGGTTCTGATGCTGATTTCATTCAGCAGTTGGAAGAAAGTTCTGCTTTAAACATGAAACGCATTCGGATCTATGATTTAGATTGGACAAATGAAGAATCGCAAGATTTATATAAAATTTCTGACTGTCAAGAGGTGAAAACAACTTGGCATCCAATTGAGAATATTGGAGGAGTCTCCTCCTCGTATTAAGAATTCTATAAATGTAAAAAGCCCACTCTACAAGAGTGGGCTTTTTATTTAATTCAATGTAAAATTAATTGGAAGTCTGCATCGGGTTCTAACTTTATGTCCTTTTGCTTCACCAGGTATCCATTTTGGCATTTGACGAAGAAGCCGTTTTGCTTCGCGGTCAAGGTCCGCACTAACACCTCGTTCAATCGAGATGTTGGAAATGGATCCATCTACTTCAACAACGAAAGAAAGGTACACACGTCCTTGCTCGTTCATCTCAATAGATGTTTGCGGGTATTGAACGTTTTCACCAATCCAGCGCTGCATTGCAACAGTTGCACTTATGTCTCCAATCGCGTCGAATGTTGCTTCAACATCAGGGAAATCAATAATTGGTGATTCAATTATAGTTGTCTTCGTTACTTTAATATCAGGTGGAGGCAGCAATGTAATGGTCACCTTAGGAGGGTCAACTTGTGTGTTACTATCGATAATAATATTGTCATCTGGTGGTAGCATCACATCTTGTTGCGGCTGTTGCTCTGGCGGATCCACATCTGCGGGTGTTTCAATAAATTGAATGTCCACGCTGTTCTGAGAAATTGCTTGGCTTGATTCACGCTCAGTTTGGGTAGTGTATGAGAATGAAGCAAGAACAATACTCCCTGTAAATAATAATGCCGTTAAGGTGATCGGGAAACGCATTTTCTCGATGCTGGCTTTTGTGCTTTTTTTGGTTTCCATAACTGTGAAATTAATTTGTAATAGTAATTATCCTGTCACTAGTTGAAAATCAAATTGCATGCCAAACAATTGAGCATAAAAAAACCGCGTACAAATTGTACGCGGTTAATAGTATGGTTGTACTAATTCTAATTCAATGTAAAGTTAATTGGTAGACGACAGCGCGTTCTTGCTTTTCTACCCTTTGCTTCACCAGCAACCCAATTCGGCATTTTACGTAATAATCGCTTCGCTTCTCTGTCAAGATCTCCACTGACACCTCTTTCTACAGCGATATTTGAGATAGATCCGTCTGGTTCCACAACAAATGATAGGTATACACGACCTTGTTCATTCATCTCAATAGATGTCTGCGGGTACTGCACATTATCAGCGATCCATTTCTGCATAGCAGCTGCACCCCCTGGGAATGTTGCTTCAACATCAGGGAAATCAATAATCTCTTCCGTGACAACCACCTGCTCAACAGGTCCTTGCGGCACTGGAGGTGGAGTTTGGATAATTGGCGCTGGAATCTCTTCCGTATTTTCTTCTTCCTGAATATCTTCTGATACCGGTGGAGGAACGTCCACTTGAGGTGGTGTTTCTGGTGGCGGAGGTGGTTCTTCCGTATTCTCTTCCATGTACTGAACGTCTCCTGAATTCTGCACATTTTCAGCTTGTTGATCTCTCTTTACTCCAGAAGTATAAGAGAATGATGCAAGCACTACACTTCCCACGAACAAAAGTCCGATTAGCGTTATTGGTAAACGCATCTTCTCGATGTTCGCAGAATCACTTTTCTTTAATTCCATAATTCAATTGAATTCTTGTTGTAAATATATGAATTTATCTAACAAAATATATACCAATAAATCAATAACATGATGTGTACAATAGTCGAAATGTCAATAATCCAATCCCAGCTCCGATTAAATCGAATAGGAGATTCCATAAACTTATACTTGGTGCAATTCCGAAAAGATACCTTGTAAGCTCAGAAAGTACTGCTATTATTAGAGCAGCAATGAAGACTATCGAAAATGCTCTTCTTCGAACAAAATCATGTTTACCTTGCTTTTTACAGGCGCCAAGCCAAATATGAACAAACCCCCAGAAAAGTGCACAATGAATTATTGAGACCGAAGGAATAGCGTCAAAATAGATTGGTTGGGATTGATTCACTGGTGTTAAAAACAACAAAATCATTATTCCCGTCCATAGGATGCCAATAAGAGCAAAGCGAAGACTCACTAATATAATTTAGCCAATCAACTCAGCATAAGCCGCTGCATCTAAAAGATCTCCTAGCTCATCTGTGTTTGATAATTTGATTTTTATCATCCAACCTTTTTCGTAAGGATCAGAATTGACTGTTTCTGGGGTTGCTTCCAACTCTTCATTGAATTCTGTTATTTCTCCAGAAAGAGGCATGAACAAGTCTGAAACAGTTTTTACCGCTTCAACAGATCCGAAAATTTCTTCGCGATCAAGTTCTTCTCCTTCTGTTTCAATTTCAACATACACTATATCACCTAACTCGCCTTGAGCGAAATCTGTGATACCAATTGTTGCTACATCTCCTTCAACACTGACCCATTCATGATCTTTTGTGTACTTAAGGTTTTCTGGAATGTTCATAATCTGTTTTATTAAATCTGAGCAAAAATAAAATTTTTCTGTCCTCGAAGGTAAGCCTTTTGATATTTAGTTCTGAACAATTTTTATCATCTTTTTAACTAATTTTGTTTAGCATGATAAATCAAGACCAGTTAAAAGAAATCCGTAAGCGCATCGACGTAATAGAAGAGTACTTGAAAATCAAGGAAAAACGCATGCAGCTTCAGGAGGAAGAACTGAAAACTCAAGACCCCGATTTTTGGAATGATTCAAAAAAAGCTGAAGCCCAAATGAAGGCTATTCGGGGTATAAAGTTTTGGGTTGATTCCTTTGATAACATACGAAGTCTTTATGATGATGTGGAAGTGCTTTTTGAATTTGCCAAAGAAGGGGAGGGAGATGAGAAAGAAGTTGATTCTCAATCTGCAAAATTGATTAAACAGGTCGAAGAGCTTGAATTGAAAAATATGCTTTCAAGCGAGGAGGATAGTTTGAGTGCAGTTTTACAAATTACAGCGGGTGCCGGTGGGACGGAAAGTTGTGATTGGGCATCTATGTTAATGAGAATGTATTCGATGTGGGGGCAAAAAAACGGATACAAATTAAAGGAATTGAATTATCAGGAAGGTGATGTTGCTGGAATAAAGACAGTAACGATTGAGTTCACGGGTGATTTTGCTTTTGGTTATTTAAAAGGTGAGAACGGTGTACACCGCTTAGTAAGAATATCTCCTTTTGACTCAAATGCAAAAAGACATACTTCATTTGCTTCAGTATACGTTTATCCGTTAGTCGATGATTCTATCGAAATTCATGTAAATCCAGCGGATGTTTCTTGGGAAACATTTAGATCTGGTGGGGCAGGTGGACAAAACGTTAATAAGGTTGAAACTGCAGTTCGTCTGCGGCATGCACCAAGTGGGATTGTAATTGAGAATTCAGAATCTAGATCGCAACTTGGAAACAAAGAAAAGGCAATGCAACTATTGAAGTCTCAATTATACGAGCTTGAGTATCGTTCAAGAATGGAAGCTCGAGAGGAAATCGAAGCAAACAAGAAAAAAATTGAGTGGGGTTCACAAATCAGGAATTATGTGATGCATCCTTATAAATTGGTTAAAGATGTACGTACTGGTCATGAAACTGGAAATGTAGATGCTGTAATGGATGGTGATCTAGATAAATTCCTTAAAGCATATTTAATGACATTTGGAGGTTAGAAATGAAGGAGGAAATAACGATATACCACAATCCTCGTTGTTCAAAAAGTAGAATGGCGATACAGTATCTGCATGAACTAGGGAAGACCTATGAAGTAATCGAATATTTGAAGGAAAAACCAACCCACGCTGAATTGAAGGCTTTGATTGGAAAATTAAATGTTTCAGCAGAAGAACTTTTAAGAAAAGGGGAGGCTGACTTTAAAGAGAATTATCGTGGAAAAATACTTTCTGAAGATGAGTGGATAGACGCTATGATCAAGTATCCTAAGTTGATTGAGCGACCAATTGTAATTAAATCGAATAAAGCCGTTATAGCAAGACCAACTGAGCGTATTGACGATTTATTTTGAAATTTTCTAGATTTCTTCATCAGTTTATTTTAAACAGCTATATTTGCGCTCGCTTAAAAGAAGTGAATACAACGAATGCACGTAGAAACCATTTACCTAAAGCCTGATTCTTCATTTTCTACTCAGATTGCGGAGTGGGCAACATCTATTGGGGTCCCTGTAGAAGAGTACGATGTGAAAATGGAAGAGCATTCTGCTGAGGGCCTTTTGTTGATTAATGAAAATCAAGATATCGAAAAAGAATTGTACGAATTGCACACTCTTTTTGATAAAAAGCACATGCCAACACAAAAAATTGATGTGAACGGGACGCTTCAAGTTGCGGTTTCCAATTTTGAAATGTGGTTGAGAACATTCAAATGTAAGAAGGTGCTTATTATGGGTTCCGATAAATTGGTTGAAAACGAAAACCTCCAGCGGTTTTTATCGCGTATTCAAAAAGTATCTATTTCATAAGCATCTTTGGATCGTCACTTTTTTCGAATTCAATATCCACCGGTTCCCATAACTCAATGCGATTACCTTCTGGATCTTCTATGTGCAGAAATTTGCCATAACTATAGGTCTCAATAGCGTCGACTATTTTAACACCGTCTTTCGATATTTTTTCTTGAAAAGATTCAAGATCATCGACGCGCAAATTCAGCATTGTTTGTTGCTGGGGATCACCAAAATAATCGCTGGTAGATTCAAAAGTTCCTAATTGCAGATAACCTTTTGAAGTTGAACCTCCATTGAATTCAAATAGAACACCATAATCATTAGTTATCATCCCAAGAACATCTTGATACCATTTTCGCATAGCTTCTGGTTCTTTAAATTTTATAAATATTCCGCCAATCCCAATTACGCTTGCCATTCTTTCAGTTTTAATAAATTTAATGAAATTCTAACAATTCCCTTTCTGCTATTAATTCCGGTATTTCTACTTCATTTAGTGTGAGATCCTTAATGGTTTCACGATTCCGGATCAAATAGAATTTATCTTTGAAGATTAAGACTTCGGCTGGACGAAATCGTGCATTATATTGATTGCTCATTGAAAAACCGTAGGCTCCCGCATTTGAAATGGATAATATATCACCTTCACGCACTTCATTCAATAATCGGTCGTGTCCAAAAGTGTCACTTTCACAAATGTTTCCAACAATCGAATATAGTTTCTTTTCACCAATTTCATTTGAAATGTTCTGGATCTGGTGATATGCGTTGTACATCATTGGGCGTAATAAGTGATTTTGTCCGCTATCAACACCTACGAAAACAGTTGATGTTGTTTGCTTAACAACATTTGTAGTTACAAGAAGGCTTCCACTTTCGCTAACTATATATTTTCCTGGTTCGAACCATAATTCAAGCTCTCGGCCATACCGCTTACAAAATGCTTGAAAGGATTCAGTGATCCGATGCCCAACTTGTTCAACATCTGTTTCCATGTCCCCTTCTTTGTATGCGACTTTAAAACCACTTCCAAAATCCATAAATCGGAGATTTGGAAAACCCTCAGCGATGTCATATAAAAGATCAGCCCCTCTAAGGAAAACATCCGCATCTAGAATGTCACTTCCAGTATGCATATGTAGACCAATTATATGCATGTTATAATGCTCAACTATTCTTGTAACATGGCGGATTTGATGAATTGAAATACCGAATTTTGAATCAATGTGACCAACAGAAATATTAGAATTACCTCCCGCCATTATGTGCGGGTTTACACGGATACAACAACTCACGGAGTTACCGTAATGAGCTCCAAATTTCTCGAGCATATTTAAATTGTCAAGATTAATAGTAACTCCAAGCTCGGCCGCCTCTTTAATTTCCTCGAATGAGACACAATTAGGTGTATACATAATCGATTCTGGCGTAAAACCGGCACGAAGGCCCAAATGAACTTCTTGAATTGAGACAGCATCTAGACATGCTCCCTCATTTTTCAATAACCTAAGTATGTTTACGTTACTCAATGCTTTCATGGCATAGTGCAATTTTACATTCAAAGGTTTGAAGGAATTTTGTAACTTACTATATTGTT
>NODE-30-length-46002-cov-4.58208_pt1 | contig 46002 bp, 43 predicted proteins | sample MGYA00139097_ERZ477577 | MGnify/ENA metagenome assembly ERZ477577
GTTAAAGCATCTACCGTTTGTGCGACAGTTGATGTTGAAAGAGCGATAAGGTTTCGAGCAGCTAGAGAAGAGCCCGATGCAACTCCGCGTCCTCCTACAGCATTATTATCTCCCCCTGAAATAATTCCGGCCACTGCTGTTCCATGCGAGGCCGTTGCCCCTCCTGGATTTGTGCTAGCAAGCCCATTAGATAAATAATTAATGCTATAAGTGCTGTTGGCGTTGGCAAAAAGTTCTTGATGATCAAGTTCAGCACCATCGTCCACAATCATGACAACAACGCCTGCCCCTTCATTACCGGCACTCCAAACATCTTCAACATTTAAATCAATTCCGGCCGTTCCGCCCAATTGCCCACTATTTTTTAAATGCCATTGATAGGCATAAAGGGGATCGGCACCAACAGAAGCAACACTTGTCGTGGAGGTTGCACTGGCCGCCGCAGAGCTCTTAGAGTCAGAGCAACTACTGGCAAGTAAAGCTATACAAAAAAGAAATAAAAGTTTTTTTGATGTTTTTGTTGTTTTCATTTTTTAGGCCGCCTTCTTTAACAACTTCTTTTCTTCTTCTTTAATGAGTTGTAAAAGTAAGCGCCTCACGCGCACGCGCATCATCTCTTTGAGTTCACCATCGATACTTTCTTCCAGTGCTTCCATCACCATTTTGGCGGCCACTTGTTTCGCGGCATCGGAGAGATCCTCTATTTCAGGAGTGGCCTCACGCGCACCTTCCACCATGATCCCTGCAATGACGTTATAAGCATCGGCCCAACAATTTTCTAATTCATCATTCCAATTCTCGCCAAAGAGCGTGCGAAATGTTTTAAGAAGAGTATTTCCAACGGCATCATAATGAGCTTCCTCGGTGCCATAATCGAGATGGCGAGCGCCCATGCTTTTAAGATAATTTGTGAGTTTTTCGCCATCTTCCAAATGATCCACAATAAAAACCAAAGATCCGAGAAGGGCCTTCTTCTGCTTTTCCATCGCCACACCCTCAAACATGGGAATAACGGCGGGATAATCGGCAAAAAGAAACTCATAGAAAGTATCGGCCACTTGAGGAGCAATGGATTTGGCGACATCAAAAGAGGATCGAATAAGAGGAATATTGAGTGACACGGGAACTCCTTAATTTAAGGCTGTTTATTAGTTTCCCGTGTCTTTTCGTCAGATAAAAAAAATACTTGAGTTAAATATTATTAGTTGCCGTGTGGCGCTGAATTTCCCATTTTTGATTGAACATAATTTTGCATTCCAACTCGCTCAATAAGCTCAAGTTGAGTTTCAAGCCAATCAATATGCTCTTCTTCAGAAGCAAGAATGCGAAAGAAAAGATCGCGCGAAACAAAATCTTTTACTTTTTCAGCTTCAACGATGGCCTCACGAAGGGCGGCAATTTGAACTTTCTCTAGTTCTTGATCTGCTTCGAGAATTTCTTTTACATCTTCACCAATGCGAATTTTGTGCAGTTTTTGAAGATTAGGAAGTCCTTCAAGAAAAAGAATTCTTTTTGTGATTTCATCAGCATGTTTCATTTCATCAATAGACGAGTGATATTCATAATCGCCAAGTTCGTTAATTCCCCAGTTTTGCAACATGCGTGCATGAAGAAAAAACTGATTAATGGCCGTTAGTTCATTAGTCAGAATTTCGTTAAGCAATTCAATAATGCGTGTGTTTCCTTTCATCTTTTGTTCTCCTTATAAATTGGTCTTTAAAATTTATTGATTTAGATTTTTCACCAAGCAAAAGACCACTATAAGAGAAAAAAGGAAATGATGCTATAAGTTGAAACTGGTAATTTAAATTTGGGAATTAAAACTCTGCGCTGCCTGCCACAACAATTTTTTCAATGGGAGAAGTCTTCTCTTTTTTGCGCCGAATAAGTTCAAGAGAACTCATCAAACATTCGCCGCAATCTTTTCCAATACCTAGTCGATCACAAAGTTCTTTGGCCTCAATATCTGGCCGAAATGTCAAAGCGTCTTCGAGATGCTTTTCGTTGATGGTTTTGCAAATACAGACAAACATTTGTCTTCCCCTTGCTTGGTTTGATCTCAATTGTCCTTCATGCTTCGGTATTTAGTTTGCATACCTTAACAAAAGTTCACACTGTATAATCTACTCAATTTTTTCTGTTTAACCAAGGGGAAAATTAAGCTTTTTTTGCATCTTCCGATAACGAAGATACTATGAAAAAAACAACTTTTATCCTCTACTCCTTCATCTTCCTCTCGGCCTCTTTCATCTCGACGGCCCGCACCGAATCAAAAGGCTTTTTTCCTTTTTCAAGGCAGAAACAGAGCTTTTTTGAAAAAACCAATATTATCGCTCCGGCCAAGCAACAAGGAGTTGTTCGAAGATTTATAGGCAAAGGGATGCGTCGGGCCAAAAGAGTTGTAGGTCTTGCCACAAGATCTTCGGCCACCATTGAATCAAAACCTACCTGTAACTTTAAGGATATAGGGGAACAAACAGTTCAAAAAACCACTTTTACCCAACAAAGAGTTAAGGGACAAAAATCTTCCAACGTCCAACTCACTATCACTCTGCAAAATGGTCAAAACGTAGAAGTCTCTCTTCCTAAACCCGAAGTTCGCGCCATGGCAAGCGCTTGTAAAACGAGCGGAAAGCTCGATGAAAAATGCCTCGCCGATAGAATGCTAGAAAAAGGCAAAAAACTCGATGGATCTCTTGTAGGAACAGCAACTGACACCGTTAATAGTGCAGCCGAAAAAGTTATCGATACGCTCTTTAGGCAAAATAAAGAAGATCCTAGTAAGAAAAAAATTGTGCTTCATATGGCCCTTGACCCCCAAGGTGCCGTTGCCGCCAAAGTTCAAAAAGAAGTGGAAGCTCAACTGGCCAAAAAAATTAAAGAAGAGCAGCAAAGTGCCACTGAAAAATTAGCAAATCTTGCCAACGATAAACTTGAAAGTGGATTTGATATGCTTGATAAGTTTATTCCTCCCATGAGTGGATGCGGAGGCGATGATAACAATTCACCTCTTAAAAAAGCAAAAGAAAAGCTCTCCAAACAATTAGATAAATTTCATGAAAAAAAATTAAATCTCTTCAGTACAATCCTCTCTAAACTCCCTGATGCTGCCTTAAAGTCCATTTTTTCAGGAGGATCAAGTTTTACAGGACTCGCCAAAGGTGAGCTCGATAAACTCAACCTTACAGGCGACAAAGCAAAACGCCTCAATAAGATGATGAACTTTCTCTGGCAAATAGTGGAAAGTCACAAACAAAAAATAAGCGCAGCAGAAGATAAAAAAAGCGCTCTTAAAGAGATAATGAAAGAAAATAAAAGCATTTTTAGCTCCATGCTCCCTCAAGAAGAAATGAACAAAGTAAGAAGTTATCTTGAAAAAGCTGGCCCCCTTCATATTGAAAGTGCTATTCGACAAAAATTAGGCTGTTTGAATTTTAAAATTAGAAATACCGTCACACGAACAAAATGCCTTCAACAAGATGTTGCAGACTCTGCTCCCATTGAAGATGCTACTTTAAATTTCCAAAAAGACTCCAACACAGCTATTGGCGATTTAAGCTGTAACCTTACCGCAGAGACGCCCGACTCAGGTCAGCTTAAAGGAATTGAAGATCTTTTAGGAATGATGCAAGTTAAAGCAGGAGAAACACAAAACAAACTTCCAACAGAAGCTGGAAAACCTTATTTTTATAAGGGAAAAAATATCACTAGTCTTGGCATGAAAGATGGGATGGCCCTTTTTAAACAGGCCGATGGAAAATTTTTGGCCATGTCCATTGATCACTTTCACCAACATACTCTTCCCGCCACCGATGATACAAAGTCTTCTCAGTTCAATGATGATGACACTGATTTCCCTTCAAAGTTAGAAGCAGGTCACAGCATCTCCTTCAACGGAAAAACAAAGAAAATCCTTAGAGTCACAGATGACGGAAAAGTTCTTCTACCTAGCAAAAAAGAAGAGAGAAAAACGGCCGTTCCCATCTCTAGCTTATTAGAACGAGGCAACGGCGTTGTCGCCTTTGATATGAACAAGCAAGAAGCTCTTACCGCCAAAGAGGCCCAAAGAGTTCAAGTGGCCGAAGTCAAAACAAAAGAAAAAGAAATTGAAGTTGGCAGTGTTATTTCAGGCGTCTCTGGTGGGAAAGGATCTCCAGGCGAAACCTCTTCTTGGATTATTCTAGAAATATCAGATGAAGGGTATTATGCCGTCAAAGCTGAAGAAGGAAAAAAAGGAAAGAAAATCTACCGCTTCTTCAAAACAGAGCACATGCAAAAAGACAAAAGATCCATCACCATTAAAGACATAAAGAGCACACAAGGAAAACCGGCAAACTGGGAAGACATAAAATCAAAATTGAAAAAGAGTAAAAAGAATTGGCCAAGACTTGAACAATAATCTCAAATAGTGCTAATGAACCAGCACTATGAAAACAAAAAAAACATCAACAAATAACTCATCTTTAGATGAGCATTCTTACGACTATATCGTCATAGGTTCCGGCTTTGGCGGCTCTGTCAGTGCTATGCGCCTCTCTGAAAAAGGATACCGCGTCCTCGTTTTAGAGGCCGGCAAACGCTACAACAATAAAGATTTTCCCAAAACAAACTGGAATATCCGCAAATATCTCTGGATCCCTCTTCTTCGCTGCTTTGGCATCTTTCGCCTCACCCTCATGAGACATGTCTTTATTCTCTCTGGGCGAGGTGTAGGCGGCGGCTCCCTCGTCTACGCCAACACTCTTCTCGTTCCTAAAGATGAAGTCTGGGAGGATCCACAATGGCGCGATTTACACAACTGGAAAGAAATCATGCCGCGCTTTTATCAAACAGCGCGCTATATGCTGGGGGCCACCACCAATAAATACCTGGGAAATGGCGATAAAATGTTGCGCGACATTGCTCATGAATTTTCTCCTACGGCGAAAGAAAGCTTTTATCCCACAGAAGTAGGTGTTTATTTTGGCAAACCCGATGTCACTGTCCCCGATCCCTACTTTGACGGAAAAGGGCCAGCGCGAACGGGCTGCAATTTTTGCGGTGGCTGTATGGTAGGTTGCCCTAATGGGGCCAAAAACACACTAGATAAAAACTACCTTTATTTTGCAGAACAAAATGGCGCCACCATCCTTCCTGAAATGACTGTCACCGCCGTCTACCCCACCGATGAAACCCAAAGCGAATATATTGTAGAGGCCGTTAAAACGACCCGCCTTCTTCCTTTCTTAAAAAAGAAAACAACATTTCACACCAAGGGTGTTGTCTTTTCCGGAGGAGTCCTTGGCACCGTCAAACTTCTCATGGAGTGCAAAGAAAAAAATCACCTTCCTCATCTCTCAGACAAACTGGGTGATATTATTCGAACCAACTCGGAATCTATTATTGGTGTTCGCTTTAATGATAAAGAAACTCCTTCCATGAATGATGGTGTGGCCATTGGTTCAGGAATCTATATTGATGATAAAACTCATATTGAGGCCGTCCGCTATCCCAAAGGATCTGGCTCTCTCTCTCTTCTTTGCATGCCCATCTCTGGTCAGCTCAAAAATATATTTTCAAAAATTGGCGGATATTTGTTTGGTGTCAACCCCATCAACTGGTCTTCACAAACACTGATTTTACTAGTGATGCAACCACTCAACAACCACCTTCAACTGGTAAAATCAAAGATGGGATTTCTCAATACGAAACTCCCAAAAGGAAGCGACATGCCTCCCGTCAATATTCCTCTGGCCAACAAGTTTGCTCGCCTGATGGCCAGTAAAAAAAAGGGATTGGCCATTACTACCTTCACTGAAATCTTTTTTAAAATTCCCACCACGGCCCATATCCTCGGTGGCTGTATCATGGGAAAAAATAAAGAAGTCAGTGTCATTGATGAAAAAAATCAAATTCATGGTTACAAAAATCTCTATGTCTGTGATGGAAGTATGATTAGCGCTAATTTAGGAGTTAACCCATCCCTCACCATTACGGCCCTAACGGAAAATGCCATGAGCTATATTCCCCCCAAATAAAGGAGTTCTCCTATGGACAGCTGGAAGAAAGGTCAAAACTTTGAACGAGAGTGTTCAAAAAATCTTATCTCTTTTGAAAAAGAAGAAATTCCCCTCCTTGTCTGTCCTCGTCTTTTGCGCAAAAGAAATCTCGGTCAAGTCGATTTAGCAAAAGTAAGAAGGCCCAGCAAAGATATCACTATCTATGAATTAAAAAGCGATGTTCATATGGTTAGCTTTAGGCAAAAAAGAAGACTCATGGAAAGCTGTCAATTTATCGGTACTATTTTTCAATCAAAAATCAATCTAGAATTTATTGGACAGGAACAAAAAAATTAATCCCCGTCTCAACTTTTCCTCTATTCATGCGATGAATTTGATAACCATCAAAAAGGGCCACCACAGATGCCTCTCCCGTCTCTTTATCAAAAGAAAAAAGAGGAGATCCTAAGTTCTCACTTTTCAAAAAAGGCATTTTCTTGGGACTATCTTTAATCCAGTAAGTTTGAATTTTCTGTTTAAAGAAACCGTTTAGAAGATAAACTCTTTGGACCTGATCTCCTACAAAGACAAAATAATCTTGGTCTTTATCAAAAGAAGCGATTTTCACGGCCTTCATCTCTTTAAGATATTCTTCATCAAGAGTTAAAATGGCCACCATACTTTTTTCATTAAAATCAATTTTAAGATCTCTTACATCAATAGAAGTAATACTTCTTCCCTCTTCATCTTCAAGATAAATTTCAGCAAGAGAATCTAAGTTCAAAATTCTTTTATTAAAAGCAATCTTTCCTTCACCTAAATAAACACCACTACTTTTCTCTACTGAGTGACCAAAGCAATCAAAGTTCTCCGCAATAACCCTAAGAATTCTTGGATGATCATGGTCCACCATCGCACCTTTTGCATTGAATCCTACGAACAAGAGCAAACACAGACGAAAAAAATATTTCATTATTTTACCTCTTCACAACAACGTGGTTCTCTATTCCAAAAATAATAATTATTAAAAGGAGCATTAGAGTTTCTTGTTTCAATGACAACGGCCGGTCTTTTATAATTCTCCCCTCTCAACATAAGAGGAGGAATTGGTTTTCCCACTTCAACAGGTAAATCGAGATCTTCCGGAAAATCACTATCTACATCAAAGTTAATCTTTTTTTCATTTACATAACGCTTTTGAAATCCATCACCCAAAAACCATTCAAAAAGAAAATTGTGAATCAAAATTTCAAATTGGTCTTGCTTGTAAGGATTGTCATATCGTTTTTTTGAGGCCCATTTTTCATAAACATTTTTTAATTTTGGCCAAAAGATCTCTTCAAAATAAGGCCCTTTAAAATCAACCTCTAAAAACTCTCTGACTTTCACATCAAACAGTTCTTTTTCGCTGGAGGTTAAACCAAAGCGAGAGAGATCACTTACTGCCGTCTTAAGCAATTGCTCGATGCTATTTTTTCGCATCGGCTGCCCCGCATGGGCAAACATGGTTCGAGCAAAAGATTGATAAAGAGAATAAGTGAAAATTCCTTTTACTTTATGGCGATGATCAACTTGAAAATCATCTCCATAAAAAAGGCGTTTTACTGTCTCCCAGGCCAGACGATAAAGAGTATTGCCGTCATAATGTCCCTCTGCGCTCATGCTCTCAATCAAATAAGGGGCCGTAAAAAACTGATCATAGAAGACAGAAACATTTGATTGAATAATACAGTAAGTTGATCCTCTTCCTTTTGGAGAAAAAATCCACCCATTTTCAGAAAAGTCTTTTCGCTTCTTTTGTGCAAGAAAATCTCTTTCTTCTTTCGTCAAACCATCAAATCTTACAATTTTTTCAGTAGAAGACCAGCTCTCTAACCAAGACTCGATAGTTAAATCATGTGATTGACTTATATTTTTTTGAATTTCTTCTTTCAAATTTTCATGAGAAATATTGATCTTATCTTCTACTATTTGAGGAATACTCATCATTACTTTTTTGACATTATTTAAATTCAGCACACGACTATTTTCATCCCCAGGAAGAAGAGGAGGGGTAATAATTTCAATATAAGGTTTTGCTAAAAGTGAATAGCGCGACTCTAAAACAACATTTAAATCATAAAAATACTCGTCGGCCTCTTCAATATAACGTCCTTCTTTGCTGATAAAAATATCGCGACCATAAGTATTGTAATAATCTTCATTATCTCCTCCACGATAAAATAAACCTTTAAGATAAATATTATCATCGGGAAGATCTAAGTTTAAACGAACTGGCCAACACTCTAGTTCAAATCCAATATATTGGTGTTTACCTTCAAAATAATTATCCAGAGATTCTGTTGGTTTATGGCGATGAAAAGCATAAGAATAAAAAGAAGAAGAGTGATGCTTCATCAGTGAGTAAATTTGCTCTCTCTCCAACGAAGAGTTTTCTAGTTCAATTCTTATTTGACGAGGAAGATAGCGAAACATTTTCTCTTCGTAAGAAAAATCCTCATTGCCTTCAATAGAAGAAACAAGATCCTTCATCTCCTCAAGGGATAATCCTTTCAAATAAGGAGACTCACTCATCTCTAAATAAAAGGCCTTAGAATTTAAGAAAAAAAGAAAAGAAAAGATAAAAAAAAGAATTTTTTGCTTCATGACAATCCCCCCAGATATAACAGGGGAAAAATAACCTACTACAAAATAAAAAGATTCCTTTTTTCTTCTCCCCAGCACAATCTAAGCTCATCTTTCTTTTTAAGTGGCCCAACACCGCTAGGTGTTCCGGTAAAAATTAGATCACCTGGAAAAAGATCCATGGCCTCTGTTGCAGATTTTAACAATTGTTCAACGCTGAAAATCATCTCTTTTATAGTTGCTTTTTGCTTAAGCTCATTTTTGATATAAAGCTCAAAGGGAATTTTTTTCATATCAGTTATTTTCTGCCCATGAAATAAGGGAAAAAAAAGAGCACTCCCCTTAAAGGCCTTACTCATCGCCCAAGGATGACGGTTTTCCTTTAATTTTTTTTGCAGCTCTCGCCTCGTTAGATCTAATCCTAATCCAATGCGACCCATTAAGGCCAAAGGGTTAACTCCTTGCTCAAAAGTATCTTTATTTATTGTCATGGCCACTTCAAGGACAACTTCTAGCTCATAATGAATCTCTCCTTCTTTAAAGGAGCTTAAATCAATGGATTCGGGATTCATCAACAAAGAGGAAGGGGGTTTTAGAAAAAAAATTGGACTTTCAGGTGCTTTTTCCTTCATTTCATCGGCATGCATAGTGTAATTTTTGGCCACACAGAGTATCTTATCCATCTATTGTTCTCCCTCATTTAAGGACCTCAGAAAAATGAACCAACTTAAAACAACATGCCCTCAGTGCGGCCATGAATTTGCCATTGATCTTAAACCTCATATCCATGAGAAAAATGATACCAAGCAATTGACGAAGCAAATAGAGGAAAAATTTGAACTGGCCCTTCGCGAAAGAGAAAAAAAATTGCAAGAAATGAAGAAAGAAATTGATTCGTTGCAAAAAAAAACAACTTCCCTCTCTCCTCATCTTATCGGCGATGTCTTTCAAGATAAGATTGAAGATCTTCTCAAGAAAAATTTTCCCCACGATGAAATTACTCCCATAAAGCGAGGCGCTAAGGGGGGAGATATTGTTCAAAAAATTCATTCCACAAAACTCTCTCTTCTTTGGGAAGTTAAGCGCACGCAAAATTGGTCTAATGGGTGGATTCAAAAGCTCAAAGAAGATCAACTTGAAGGAAAGCATCAACTGGGAATTATTGTCACTCACACGATGCCACCTCAAGTAAAAGATAATTTTCTCTTCCAAGATGATATCTGGGTTGTCTCACCGTCTCAGGCGATGCTTTTGGCCTCTCTTCTTAGAGAGCAGCTTTTGCTTCTTTCCAAAAAAGAGAAACCTCTGCAAGAAAACAATCAAACTCCTTATCAAAATTTTTTCCGCAGCAAAAAATTTCATTTTCTAGTGAGCACTATTTTAAAAAACTTTATTGCTATGCAGCAAGACCTGGAAAAAGAAAAGCGCGCCATGCATAAAATATGGAGTGAACGTCAAAATCGACTAGAAAAAATCATTCAATCAAGCAGCGAAATAGTCGGTCTCTATCAAACAGAAACTTCTGAGACATTTTTACTTGAAGATCTACAACTCTAAAAAAACCCTGTGCTATACTGATCTTTCAATACTAATCGTTTTTTTTCACTTAGGAGGAAACAATGAAAAACTTACTTATGGGCGCTCTTCTCGCTCTCTCACTTTCTTCATGCTCAACAACACAAGAAGGTGGATCCTGCAAATCTAAAGAAGAAAAATCTTGCTGCTGCAAAAAGAAATGTGGTTGCAGTGATAAGAAAAACTGTGGCTGCAAAGACAAAAAAGGTCAATGCGACTTGAAAAAAAGAAAAAAATAGATCTAACAATCTATAAAGATTTCAAAAAAAGAGCGGTGGTTTTCTTTAAGCGAGAAATCACCGTTTCTTCATCATACATAACTTCTTTCGCACATATAGGAGATGCTAGAATAATACTCTGATGGACAATAATGGAAAAAAGCGATTGCACCACCCATTGTAATTCCTCAAGAGATAGTTTTTTCCCTACTGATTTTTGAATCACTTCCGCCATAAGATCTCCCCCTGGCGGCCCATAAATATTATTACTAAGTCCATAATTTTCTAAGCGAACAATTTCTTCAGAAAGAAGCATCCTAAAATTATTGCGCAAACTCACTTTATCGCGAAGAAGAAGGCGAAAGATTTCTGCAAAAAACTCTTCTGCATTATCCTGCGTCTCCTTGTCAATATTGAGAATGTCATGCTCTAAGATAGAACACCCTTTTTTTAAGACTTCAAAAAGAAGGTTTTCTTTACTCTTAAAATGATAATTAACCGAAGCTACGTTAACATCGGCCTTTTTTGAAATATCCCGCACAGATGTCGCACTGTGCCCCTTTTGAGAAAAAAGATAAGTGGCCACTTCAAGAATTTTTTCCTTCGTGGATAAATTAACTAGTTGCTCTTCCATTGGTAAATCTCCGCAAAATTTTATTTTGCAGCATAACAAAATCTTCTAAAATAGCATAGGCACATGGAATCCAGATAAGAGTAAAGATCGTACCTGATGTTAGTCCCCAGGCCATAGCGAGTGTCATAGGAATAAGCATAGCGTCAGTTCCTCCTATTCCATAGGCCGTAGGAAACAATCCGCTGATAGTGGTAAGAGAAGTTACAACAACGGCCCTTAAACGCAAGGCCGATGCTTTGGCGAGAATTTCATCAAGCGATAAATTATCCTCACTTCGCATTTCGTCAATAAAACTAATAAGCACAATGCCCGAGTTTACAATAATTCCCGCAAGTCCAATGATCCCAATCATGGCCAAAAAACTCACCGGCCGATTATGAAAAAAGAAGGCGATACTCATACCAAAGAGGCCAAGAGGAATAGTGGACATAATAATGAGAGGCCGAATGTAAGAACGAAATAAAAAAACGAGAACGGCAAAAATACCAAGTAGGGCCAGAACCATGGCATCTTTTAAGCTAGACATGGATTCCTTAGTGCTTTCTTGCTCTCCTCCAAAAGTAAGAGTGACTTGCGGAAACTCTTTACTGACTTCTTCGGCAAAGTAGTTCAGCACTTCCTTGCTGGCCGTCACTGATGTTGTAAGTTCTTCATTGATATCGGCGGTAATCGTTTTAGAGCGTTGAAAATCAAATCGCTTAATAAGGGGAGTCCCTTCTCCTTTGTAAAGATTGGCCAAGGAAATGAGAGGAATAAGATTTCCTCGCTGATCACTCACCATTAGTTTCTTTAAGTCATCAACGTTTCGCCTGTCTTTTTCGGCCAAACGAAGTTTTAGATCAAATTTTTTATTATCTAAATTAATCTTAGCAATATTCATTCCTTCATGAGCGGCCTTTACAGCATTTCCCACTTGAGAGACCGAAAGGTTAAGACGCGAGAGTTTTTCAAAATCTAAATCGATCTTTACTTCATCTTCACCAAAAATTTCATCAACGCTGGGAAGAACAACTCCTTTGACTGTTTTCAAAAACCCCAATAATTTATTCTTCGCCCCATTGAGTTGATCTGAAGATTGTGAGCGCAAAGTGAAATTAACAGGTTTTCCTACAGGAGGTCCATTGACTTGAGATTCAAAAGAAAGCACTTCCAATTTGTCATTTTTAATTTCCCGAAGCTTCTTTAAGACTTCATAGTACTTTAAATTAAAAGAGGCCTCTTTGGTCATGTAGATGACAATCATCCCTGCATAATCACCTGTCTTGCTTTGAGGATCATTGGGCCCTATTTGCTGAACACCAGAACGAACCACAATATTTTCAACATCACTACCTAAAACTTCTTTGATTTGCTTAGTGACTTCTTGTCCTATCCTAGAAGTCTCTTCAACGGGAGTTCCTCTTTTTGTTTCAAAGCGAGAAATATAAATCTCTGTTTGCTCTGCGGGAAAGAGAATAAACTTATTGAGGGCCACTAAAAAGAAAAGTGAAACAAAAATAACCCCACCAAAAATAACTCCTACAAGATAGCGTCGTTTAACGGCCACATACATAAAGGCTTCAAATTTATCCGTTACTTTATGGAACCAATCTTTTTTATGCTCTTCATGATTTACCTGAACTTTCATTCCCTTCCCCGTTAAATGAAGACGAACGGGAAGCAAGAAGAAACTCTCAATCAAGCTGGCCAAAAGAGAAATAGAGACAATAATGGGAATGTATTTAATAAATTGCCCCATCACTCCCTTTGTTACGAGCATGGGGATAAAAGCCGCTACTGTTGTAAAAACAGTACAGGTTATGGGGAGCCAAAATTGATCTGCTGATTTAATGGCCGCTTCTCGAGAGTCGAGTCCTTCGAGGCGAAGACGGGTGTAGTTTTCAGCAATAACCACAGAGTTATCCACTAGCATCCCTAGGGCAATAATCAAGGCCAATACAGTGATGGCATTAATATTGTAGTCCATGTACATCATAAAACCGAGCGTGATCATCATAGAGATAGGAAGAGAAAGGCTGCTGACAATTCCAATTCTTCCCGGCAAAAAAATGAGCAAAAAAATCACTACTAGCGCTAGGCCAGAAAGGGCATTAGAAGTGAGAACATCCATTCTGTTACTCACTTTTTTCGACTCATTATTGTAAATAGTAATACTGAGTCCCTCAGGAAGAGCAATTTGCTTTAATTGAGATTCTACTTTTTCCACGAGCTTAATGGTATCTTCACCCGCTTTCTTTGTTAAAACGAGCAAAGTTGCTTCTTCACCATTGACAGAAGTGAGAACCGTCTCTTCTTCCATGTAATCTTCAACAGCAGCTATATCTTTTAGCTGGATTTTTTGACCTGTAAAATTTGAACGAACATAGACATCTTTTAATTCTTCAATACTGGTAACAAGACCATCTAACTTGAGCAATAGTTTCTCATCACCACTTTTTAAATTCCCCGAAGGGATATTGAGATTTCTTGCTTGCAAGGCGGCCACCACTTCATTGATGCCAATATTGTAGAATTCTAATTTTTCACGATGAAGAAAGACAGAAAACTCTCTTTCGCGAAAGCCTGTTAAGCGAGCACCCAATACCATTTTATTGTCTTCTAAAAGATCTTTAAGGTAATTGACAAATTTATCTCTTTTTCTTCCCTCATTATCCCCTATAACAGCAAGCTCGATGGCCGGAAATTCTTCTGAGTTAATTTCTGTAAACTTAGGTCTCTCTCTTAAATCTCGCGGCAAATCAGTGACTCGTGTGATGGCCTTTTGCAGATCATCCATCACTTCATCTACATCAAAATTATCCATATCAACACGAATACTTATTGTACTCAATCCTGACTGAGAAACAGATCTTACATCTTTGAGACCGCGCACAGTTCTAATTTCGTCTTCTACTGGTCGAGTTATTTGAGTTTCTATCTCTTCGGCCGAAGCACCTCGATAGGAAGTGATAACTGTCGCTGCAGCAAAATTGACAGCGGGGTAAGATTCGGCCTTAATTTTAAGTAGTGCTTGAAGGCCAATCACAAAGCACATGAGCATCAAAATAATAGAAAACTTGTAGTTATCGATAAAAAAAGCAATTAATTTTTTCATTATTAAATCCGATTAAAAGAGCATTTTGTTCCATCAAACACTGTGAGATATTTTAAAATGACACCGATAACAGTGCTTTTTGTATTGATGAGATTCAGTTCACCATTTAAAAAAGAGTCTTGATCCATCATCAATTCTCCTACGGTAATCCTTCCCTGCTTAAATTTTTTCTGCATCTCAGAGACACGCAACTCTAAATTCTTACTCCCTCGCTGCTGTCCTGAAAGGGCCCGAATTAAAAGAACGTGGGCCTTTTGAGTAAATTCATGCATCATTACAAGATCTGATTTTATTCTCGTCACTTTAGCGTGCGTTGATAGTTTATCAGCGGCCACATCATCTCCAACAGTATTTCTTCTTCCCAGAGGAATATTCACAAAAACGCCTGCTTGGTAACCACCGTAATCTCGTTTAAAATGATCATCATAAGATTTTGCAAAAGTGTCTTGCGTGTTTTTACTGCTACCCTGCAACTGTAAGGAAATATCAGGCATGGCATAACTTTTAAGAAGATATTGATTTTGCTTTGAAAGATTCTCTACATTTAAGGCAATAAGATTCCAAGTAGATGAATTTTGCTCGGGAGTTTCTTGAGCGCTGATGATTTTCAAACAAGTTAAAACTTCTTGTTCTGTTTGAGCAATACCAATTCCGGCAACATCGAGATCATCATCTGTTAAGAAAGGAAGATTTTTTTTTATTTCATTAACTAAATTCTCTCTCTCATAGAGAAGAAAATTCACCGTACTCTCTCGCATGGCCGTTTGTGCTCCATAACGAGCAAGTTCTCCTAAGTCGGCCACAGAGTTCTTGTGGCGAAGTCTTGCATCAGCTTCTTGCTCTTTGGCCAATTCAAACTGTTTTGTGGCAATATTGATGGCGTGTTCTTTGGCCACAAGGTTCCAATAGATCCCTCTCATCTGATTAATAAATGATCGTTTTTCGAGAACGCTTTCATCTTTAGCGATTTCTTTTGAAAGACGGTAGAACTCACTTTTAGATTCATCAAAGCGGCCTAGAAAATTTTTCCATAAATCAATTTCAATGGCCACTTTTCCTATTGTCGTTGTTCGCGAGTGCTCTCCTCCAGCGGATTCATAGTGCTTTTTTTGGGCCTCTACCATGGCCGATAAACTTGTCCCAAGACCTAACTTTTTTTGCATCCCCACATTAAAAGAACTTGTTTCATCATAGACGGGCTGCGAAGTAATAAAAGAATTTTCTCCTGTTTTACCCGTCATAAGAGAAGAATTAAGAGTTGTGTTGTAGCTATCTTGCCATCGCTTTTCGCTGGCCGAACTTCTCATCTCACTGCTGCTCAAAGAGTTTAAAACAGGAATTTCTGCTTCATGCTCATGAATAAGAGACAGCAATTTTTCTTCACTTATGGCGTGAAGAAAAAAAAAAGAGGGGATGAGATTCATGAGAAAACAAAGAGAAAGAAGATGGTTCATAAGGATGACTTTTTATTTTTTTCAAACAACTGTTTAATCGTTCAAAAAGAATTATTTATCATCCCTACGAATCTGTAAAGATTTTTTTAATTTTTTCGCGAAGAATCCCTGCCACTTCTTTAATAGAAACATGCCAATTGGCAAAAGAGAGAATAAGCGAAGGATTTGGCCAAAAAGAAAATTCTTTTTTAGTATGGTAATCAACGGGATAAGGCACAAGATCAGTAAAGCCTGCGGCCTCAAAAAGCATCATAGAGCGCTTTAGATGAAAGGCCGAAGTCACCAGCACCCATTTTTTATTTTTATCTTCTTGCAATAAATTGGCCGTAAAGGTGGCATTCTCTTCTGTATTCTTGGACTGATCTTCATAAGTAATTTTGTCAGAATTTATACCAAAAACGGGAAAAAGATCTTGCGCCATCTCGGCCTCTCCCAATCCATCTTTAAAATCTCTTCCTCGCCCTGTAAAAACATATTTTTTATCGGGATACTCCCTCATCAGTTTCACAAAACTAATAAGGCGCCCGGCCGCAGGATTAAAACTCTCTGTCCCTCGCGACCGCCACACGGCAGCATCAACAAATCCTCCTAGTAAAATAAGGCCATGGGCCTCTTCTATTTTATTCTTCTGAGGAGTAGGATATTGATTTTCCAGGTTCCACATAAAAAAACTTCCTGCTGGAAAAATCACCACCAAAAGTAAAACGAGGAAAACAAAGTAACTGAGTTTTTCTCTTAATTTTTTTAATAAACGAAATTCGCTATTTCGAAAAAAAACAACAAAGAGAATCGCAATTCCCATCAACACATCTATATTGATGATAAAAAAGAAAATTTTATAAAGAATTTCCTCTACTCCACTCATACTTTTTTATCCTTCTCCTTTACATCCATTTTCACATGAACGTCTTGCATCTGCCTGTCAGAGACAAAGTTCGGTGCTTGCATCATAACATCCATGGCCCTTCCGTTCATGGGAAAGGCAATAACTTCGCGAATATTTTGCTCACCCAAAAGCAACATTACCATTCTTGCAATCCCGAAGGCCATTCCTCCGTGCGGCGGTGGCCCATAAGAAAAAGCATTCCAAAGAGCACCAAAACGACTCTCTACTTCTTCCTTCCCATATCCTGCAATTTCAAAGGCCTTCTTCATCACTTCTTGACGGTGATTTCGAATGGCCCCACTGGCAAGCTCGTATCCATTACAGACAAGATCGTATTGATAGGCATAAATATCGAGAGGATTTTTATTAACAAGATCATCCATTCCCCCCTGAGGCATAGAAAAAGGATTATGAGCAAAATCAATTTTTCGCTCTTCATCATCACTCTCTTCAAACATAGGAAAATCAACAACCCATAAAAAGCTCCACTCATTTTCGCGAATAAGTTTTAACTCCTGAGCAAGGTAAGTTCTCAGCTTTCCTCCGGCCGTATCAATTTTGTGACTTTTTTCTCCAATCACAAAAAAGAGGGCATCTCCTTTATTAACTTGCATTGTCTTTTTGATTTGTTCTAACTCTTCTTCTGAGAGGGCCTTGGCAATAGATCCTTTCCACGATCCATCTTCATTCATCACCAAATAAGGAAGCCCGGCCAGACCTGCATCCTTTGCGGCCAATGTACTCTTGTCAAAAAACTTTCTCGTCATGAGACTTGTAAGATCTGCACTTCCTTCTACTTTCATGGCCCTAATTTGACCTGCGCTCTCCACGATTCCTTTAAAAAGTTTAAATTCTGTCTTTTTAAAAGAATCTGTTAAATCAATCATGGGTAGATCAAAACGAAGATCGGGTTTATCTGTCCCATAAGTCTCCATCGCTTCTTTCCAAGGAAGACGTTTAAAAGGTGCCACACCCTCTTTAGGAAAACTTTTCTTTTCTCCCATTTTATTCCAAAGATTCATCACCATTTTTTCGGCCATAGCAAACACGTCATCCATGCCCACATAGCTCATCTCAATATCAAGCTGATAAAACTCTCCCGGTGCACGGTCAGCGCGAGGATCTTCGTCGCGAAAGCAAGGAGCGATTTGAAAATAACGATCAAACCCGGAGCACATCAAAATCTGCTTAAATTGCTGAGGCGCCTGAGGAAGAGCGTAAAACTGTCCGGGATGAAGACGACTTGGCACTAAAAAATCGCGTGCTCCTTCTGGTGAGCTAGAAGTCAAAATAGGCGTTTGAAATTCCACAAAATTCATGGAACTCATTTCAAGACGCAGTTGGCGAATGACTTCGTTATAGAAAAGAATATTTTTATGCATCTTCTCCGTTCTCAAATCGAGGTAGCGGTAGCGAAGACGAGTATCATCACTTTCTTCTTTGGGATTGTGAGCAATGGGAAAAGGAAGAAGTTCGCAAACTGATTCAATCTCAATTTTTTCCGCAACAACTTCAATTTCTCCTGTTGAGAGCTTTTTATTAAAAGGGCCTCCTCGTTTTTGAACAGTTCCTTCAACCTTAATGACAGACTCTGTTTTCAACGTAGAGGCCATTGTATAAAGTGGTGAATCAGGGGTAATGAGAATTTGAGTCAGTCCATAGTGATCGCGCAAATCAATAAAAATAAGGCCGCCCAAATCGCGAAGAACATGAATATGCCCCATTAAAGTTACTTGTTCACCTATACAAGAACTATTGAGCTCTCCACAAGTATGGGTTCTGTGCTTTGTGGCCAATACGGATTGATTTGCTGTCATGATCTACCTCTTGAATATCAAAAGGCGCGATTATAGAGCGGACAAAGGAATACTTCCAGCGCGATTATTGCTTTTTTTCTGTAAAAGTTAAGAAGGAAGTCAGACCACACAAAATACTTCCCCAGCATAAATCAACAAGGGCCATAGAAAGCGGCCAGTTTTTCACAAGAGCAATATTGGTAAATTCATAAATAGCATACATTGTAAGACCGAGAACTCCTCCTCTAAACAGAGCATCCCATCTTGAAGAGGCCTTACGTGTTCCATAAAGAATAATGCTTAAGGGGATAAAGAAATAAACCATCACTGCTCCCCACAAAACAACATCAAACTCTCCTCCATTAATTCTGGCCACTTGATGAGTTTGTTCAACATAGAAATCTTTCATAAAGAGACCAAGCCACAAATAATCAAGAGCAACTAAAACAATCACCGTTTTTACAAAAATAAAAAAATCTTCTTTTTTAAAAGGAAGAAAGGCCGGTGTTCTTTTTACGTAGCGAGCAAATTCTTCACCTTTCTTTGCCAAAAGAGGCTCTAACATGGCAATACCTGAAACTTTAATAAGCAAAAAAGTAATGAGAAGAGGACTTAGTATAAAAAACAAATTTCCTTCTGCACTTCCTACAGCAAGAAAAAAGAACCCCCACCAAATAAGCGTCTCTCCAAAATAATTAGGGTGTCGGCATAAGCTCCACAGACCTTCTTGTAAAATAAGACTTTTCTTTTCTTTTTGTGCTTTAAAGGCAGTTAATTGAGCATCTGCAACGGTTTCAAAGAGAAAACCAAAAATAAAGAGAGAGGCCCCTAGAAAATCAGTCCAGCAAACCTCGCTTACAGGCGAAAGAAAAACCACGTGAAGCGGCCAAGAAATCAAAAGGAGAATTACCCCCTGTAAAGCAAAGACTTTGAAGAAAGAAAAAAAGGGCTCTCTTTTCCCCCAGCCTTTACGCCAATTTAAATAACGAATATCTTCACTTTTTTTCATGGTTCTTAGGCCAATATGAAGGGATAAACGCAAGGCCCATAGAGAGACCATCACCAGCACAATTTTCGATTTAAAGTGAAAAATAGCATCAGGTGAAAAATTTAATGTCACCAGTGACAGCCACAAAAAACCCATCCCCCAAAGAGTATCAGCAATGTCATTGCGCTTTGTTAGACGTGAAAAAAAGTAACCTACTACAATAAACAAAGCAGTGCTTAGAGCTAACAGTTTTAATGAGTCCAATACTTCCCCCTACTTAATTTTCTACTCCAACAATTTCAAAATATCTCCTACCTGACAATGAGATTCCAAGGGATGCTTGAGAAATTTATCCACATGAATAAGATACTTATTCTGCCTTCCCTCTTTTTGGATGCTAATGTGCCCACTTTCTTCCAAGTCTGAAATAATTCTTTGAACGGCCCTTTCCGTGATTCCTACCCTAAAAGCAACCTCTCTTAAAACCATATTCTGATGTTTAGATAGGCAATAAAGGACATGCATATGGTTGGTAAAAAATGTCCACCCCACTTCACTCTTATCAAAGTTCTTTAAATTCAATTAGTTACCCTCATCTTCTTTTTAAAAACAAAAGCTGTTGATTTCACGTATTTTTTTTCGTATATTCTAAAGTATGTTAAATAATACACGATAAGAATGTCACAAACATTAACAAATAGGAGAAAATATGAACATATTTAATTTTAACAACCTCACTTTTCTTATGGGAAGCTACGTTATTATTCTTTCCCTTTTAATTGCCCTTTTTGCTAAAGATTACCTCAAAGGAGACGCCAGGAAAAAATATTTTTTCCGCTGGTTTTCATTTGGTCTTTTAAGCGTCACTCTCATGACCTTTACCCAAAATATTCTCCTTATGGTTATTCTATGGCCAACCATTGGTCTATCTCTCCATAAACTTCTCCTCTATTACCCAGACCGGCCTGCCGCAAAGCTTGCGGCCAACAAGAAATGGCTTATCTCACGCTTAGGCGATTTCTTCTTTATCGCTTTTATTTTTTTCTTTTATAAAGCATTGCAGACAACAAATTTCTCAGAAGGCATCAAAACGGCCCTTCTATTTCAAGATAGTCTGAAAAATGAAATCTTTCTTACAAACCTTTTTCTTATTTTGGCGGTACTCACAAAATCGGCCGTTTTTCCTTTCAACACATGGCTCCCTGATACAATGGAAGCACCTACTCCCGTTTCGGCCTTTATGCACGCAGGAATTATTAACATTGGTGCTTTCATCCTTATTAGTAATTTTGAGCTTCTCTCAATGACACCTTCTCTTTTAACATTTCTCATTATTATAGGATCTATTAGCGCTCTTATCGGTTCTGCCGCCATGCTTACTCAGGTGGATGTCAAAAGGTTTTATGCTTACTCTACTATCGCTCAAATGGGTTTTCTCATGATTCAAATTGGACTAGGCCAGACAACTATTGCCATGCTTCATATTATGGCCCACGGTTTTTATAAATCTTATTCTTTTTTCAAATCACCTAGTGCCATTGAGTACAATCAACGAAATTTTATTAACCAAAAAGAAAAAATAAAATCCTTTTCTTTTTCCAATGCACTTTTTGCTTTATCAATAAATGCCGTCTTGTTTTTCTCATCTCTCGAAGTGCTCAACTACTTCTCTATTGATAAACCATCTTCCCTCTTTCTCGTCTTTATCTTTCTCTCATCAAACATTATTTTTTCTTATAAGACATCTCGTAATAGTATTGTAAATTCTCTAAAGAAATCTTTTCTTATCTATCTATCCTACAGCTTGTCTTATGCTTTTATTTTCCAAATAACCAAAGATGTTCTTGCTGCCCCCACAAGCAGTAATTTCATCGAATACACGCTTATTGCTTTCTTCACTCTTTTCACTCTTGTTCAGTTATTTAAAGAGAGAATTATTAAATCCTCTTTAGGAAGAAATACCTTCATTCATCTTTACAATGGTCTCTACATAGGAACTATCTTTAACAGAATCACTCAAAAACTCATTTAAAAAAAGGATAAACAATGTATCAACCAACAATAGAAAAAAATGCTCTTACAACGATGACAAGAAAAGAAAATATCATCAAAAAAATACAAGAGATATCAGGGATAGTAGCACCAGCTTGGTCCCTTCATAACTCTGTGGCCGTCAATCCTTACTGGGGGCTTATTGACAAAAAATTCCATCATGCTTTAAGGGAGAACACTCTTTTTCATGGTGAATCAAACTTTATGCCTGTCTCTTTTTATTATAGCAAATATAAAAAAGGAGAAATCCATCAAGAAGACATTGAAAAATCTCTCTCTCAAAGTCTTATAAAAAAAGAAGAACTTCTCTCTCTTTCTGAAGTCTATAGTGACTTTGAAAATGAAAAAGGCAAGCATCATCTTTCTATTGCTGATTTCATTGATAAAAAAGAAGAAACCAACTGGCGCAAAATAGTTGAATCTGAAATAAGTAAATGGTTCACTTTGTACTTTGATGAAGGACAAGCATCCGTTAATATTTTCAATAAGCAAGAAACATCTTCTTTTTTTCAAGAAATGAAATCTGTTTTAGAGGTGGATAAAACTCTTTATTTTAAGGGATTAAAAAAAGCGCAAAAACTAATCAAAGAAATTCCCTTAAATCACGAAGATGCTATTATTTTTATGAGTAATTATCTTTTTGGTGAAAAAAATCCTTCTTGATGAATATTTAAAAAAGATTATTTCATACTCCCCTAGGAATTCATTCCTATGCTCAATCAAAAGTTTTTGAAGACAATAAGCATAGTAAAAAGAATAGCTTACTTATGGAGCTTTTTGCCCTTCGGATGATGTATGATTATATTATTGCTCACCACTATGATATTTCAACCTTTCAAAAAGAAGCAACAAACATTTCTTCCAACAAAAAAGAACTTCACCTTGAATCATTGTGGGTGAATGCCTATGAGTATTCTCTTCAAAGAAAAATTCAAGAAGAACTCCTAGAAAATAGTAAAAAAGAAAAAAGAGAAAAGCGCAACATTGAGCTTCAGGCGGCATTCTGTATCGACGTAAGATCTGAATTTATGAGACGCAACCTAGAGGACACTAATCCTCATGTTGAGACAATTGGATTTGCTGGTTTTTTTGGTCTTCCCATGAGTTTAATTCCTTCAGGAAAAGATACCGCTGTTGAACAATACCCGGTTCTTCTCTCTTCAGGATTTACATTCAAAGAAAAAGAATCTTCTTCTAAGTCAAAAGAATATACGGCAAAAAAAGATTGGTTTGATTTTAAATCAACGTCCAACTCCTCTTTTGCCTATGTTGAGTCAATGGGTCTTATGAATTTCCTTTCTTACCTGCAACGTTTTTTCTTCACGAAGAAAACAGACCACTCTGAAAATATCGCCGACAATATTAACATCCCTCAAGAGATGCATTCAAAATTAGCGGAGGCAGGATTTAATATTTTAACCAATATGGGATTAATAAAAAACTTTGCCCCCATCGTTGCTTTAATCGGCCACGGGTCAACGACACAAAATAATCCTTTGGCGGGTGCCCTTGATTGTGGGGCCTGTGGCGGTCATAGTGGAAAATCCAATGCTCAAGTTGTCTCTAAGATTCTCAATATTCCAGAAGTTAGAAAACTCATTAAAGAAAAGGGAATTCATATTCCAAGTGAGACAACTTTTATCAGTGGTCTTCACTGCACTACAACGGATGAAGTTCATTTTTTTGATACTGAGAAACTCAATGATTCACAAAAAGGAATCTTTCAAAAAGTAAACAGTGATTTTCAATTGGCCACTAAAAAGGCCAGCGAAGAAAAAAGAAAACGCTACACTCCAACAGAAAGACAAGATGCTGTGACAAAAAGCAAAAATTGGGCCGAAACAAGACCTGAGTGGGGACTTGTGGACAATTGCTACTTTATTGCAGCAAGAAGAGAAGTAACAAAGGGAATAAACTTAAGAGGACGATCTTTTCTGCACTCTTATAATGTTGAAGATGACGAGCAAAGCAATGTCCTCAACTTGATTATGAATGCACCTATGGTGGTTGGTCACTGGATTAACATGCAATATTATGCTTCCACTGTTAACCACTCTATTTATGGAATGGGCCCTAAGCAATTGCATAATGTAGCAGGAACATTTGGTGTCTTTGAAGGAAACAGAAGTGATCTTAAGATTGGCCTTTCATGGCAATCAATTCATGATGGTGATAAGTATTTGCATAATCCTTCACGACTTCAGGTAATCATTGAAGCTCCTGAGGAAAAAATTAAGGGAGTTATCGAAAAATCTCCTCTTGTAAAACAACTTATTGAGAATCAATGGATTCTTATTTCTGCACTCGATGGAGAGACAAAAAAGTTAACACCACTTAATTTTTAATCAAAGGCCTAAATCCAGCGATTAAAAAAGAGAGAGGCCGTTAAGTCTCCTGTGACATTGATCACAGTGCGAAACATATCTAAAATCCTGTCCACCCCCATCAAGAGTAGGATTCCCTCAACAGGGACTCCTACACTTTTTAGGATACTTCCCAAAATAATCATTCCCACTCCCGGTGTTCCAGGTGCTCCAATAGAAGCAAATGTGGCAGAAACAACAATCATCATAATTTGACTCATGGAAAGATCGAGCCCGTAGGCCTGAGCAATAAAGCAGGCCGCAACCCCTTGATAAGTTGCAGTACCATCCATATTAATAGTTGTTCCAATAGGGATAACAAAACGAGAGATGCTAGGAGAAATCCCTAACTTTTTTTCTGCCGTCTCAAGAGTTAGAGGCATTACAGCAGCAGAACTAGATGTTGAAAAGGCCAAAAGCTGAACATCTTTAATGGCCTTCAAAAAAGAAAAAGGATTTCTTTTGGCACCTAAAAAAATAATAAGCATATAAAAACAGAGCACTCCTAATAAGGCCATCAAAACACTCATTACATAAGTTCCAATACCAAGAAGGGCATCAAAACCAACTTTGGCCAAGAGATCACTCATCAAACCAAAGACAGCTATGGGTGCTAAGCTCATTGTTCGGCCAACAATCGTCATTGATAAAACTTGGATAGAGGTAATCAGGTTCACCATGGGAGATGAATCTTCCGCAGACATGCTGAGCAGAGCAATTCCTATAATAATAGCAAAAATCACCACTTGAAAAAGATGCCCTTCCACCATCGCGCTGAGAGGATTTTTAGGAAGATAGGAAGTAATCATTTGAGGAATAGGTTCATCTTCCACGACCTCTGCTTGGATTTCTTTATTCCCTTCAACTCCAGGCAACGCTTCTTTGCTAATTTTATCCCCTGGTCTCATAAGCTCACTAACAGAAAAGCCGATAAGGGTGGAGACCACTGTCGTGATGATAAAATAGGGGATAAGCCTCATGGATATCTTTTTTAAAAGATCTAGCGATCCTGCACTCAAAATTCCTAAGATAACAGAGGACATAACCAAAGGGAGGATAATCATCTGCATGAGGACCAGAAAAATTTTTCCTGGAAGAACAAGCCAAGAAGAAATGATGCGAGAGTGCTCTACTGAAACAAGATTCGCCTGCGGTCCAATAAGAAACCCTACTCCTAACCCTAAAATGAGAAAGAAGATGATTTTGGCCCATAAATGAGTGTTAACCAGACGGGTTGTTTCGAGAAGAATTTTTTTGAGGGGGTATGGTAGAGGTAATTGCATAAATGAAGAATTATCGTTTTCAATTCTAAATAGCAACTATTTATATAAAAGTAGGTAAAAAAAAGGCAGGAATAAATCCTGCCTTTTCTAGCAAACTAAAAAACTAAATCGTTAATTAATTAGTAGCGATTACCGCGTCCACCGCCGTAACCACCGCCGCCGCCGAAGCTGCCACGACTTTTAGATTCCATTGGCTTTGCTTCGTTCACTTTCATCGCGCGACCGTCAAGGTCTTGTCCATCAAATTTCTCGATGGCGCGTTGAGCTTCGTCATCAGATGACATTTCAACAAAACCAAAGCCTTTGCTTCGTCCTGTATCTCTATCAGTGATTAACTTAGCAGAATCAACTGTTCCACATTGTGAAAATGTGTCAACAAGTTGCTCTTCTGTGGCGGAAAAGGGAAGGTTCCCTACATACAATTTCTTACCCATTTGGATTTCTCCTCTCTTTTTTTGAAGTTTCAGCACTACACGCTCTCAAGAGAAGTTCGACAGAAAACCTGGGAAAAATCTCGGAACAGTTGCTAAAATTAGTACAGACCCCTATATAGCACTTTAATTTTTTCATTGCAACAAAAATAAAAAAAATAATTTTACAGGGAAAGATTTTTTGAGACTTCCACAATATTATCCCCCTCAAAATTTTTAGTATGAGCGGAAGCTGCCATCTTGGAGGCCTCAAGCCTTTGGGCCATTTCACTCATGGTTCCAAAAAAAGGTAAAGATTTTCCCTTTAATTCCAATAAGTTACTCATTTCATGAGAATCAAGAATCTCAATTAATTCTCTTTTCAGTTTCTCAATAATCTTAAAACCATCCAACATGATACTGGTACAAACCTGTAAAGTTGTGGCCCCCATACACATAAATTCTGCTGCCGAATGACCATCCACAATTCCTCCTACCCCACTTATGGGGCAATCTTTAAAGCTCATAGACAACTCTCCCACCATTCGAAGAGCAATAGGACGGACAGCTTTATAGGAATAACCGCCAAAGGCCGAAAGTCCTTTTACATTAGGATTGGGTCTAAAAGTCTTCATATCTATATTAGAAAGAGAGAGAATCGTATTAATGGCCACAATTCCATCGGCCCCACCCGTCAGTGCCGACTGAGCGGGAACGCAAATATCTGTAATATTAGGAGTCATTTTCGCCCATACAGGAACATTCCCTGCGGCATCCTTCACCCAGCGAGTAACTTCTTCAACTATTTCAGGGCACTGACCCATGGCCCCTCCCATTTTCATTTCGGGCATTCCGTGAGGACAAGAAAAATTGAGCTCAATAATATCGGCCCCTGCCTTTACCACTTTGTCCGTTAACTCTTGCCAACGCTCTTTAACAGGACTCTCCATTATAGAGGCCACCACTACTTTTTGCGGATAGTTTTTTTTCAAATCGCGAATAAACTGCAGCCAATCATCACAGGGAATATCAGAGATCAATTCATTATTCGTAAAACCGATGCATTTGCCATCTTCGTTGAGTTTCGCGTAGCGAGGCGCTATGTTTTTAATTTTTGTATGATCAAGGGAAAAAGTTTTTAGAACTGATCCGCCCCACCCAGCTTCAAAAGAACGGGCCACAATTTTCCCATTAGTGGAAGGAGGGCCTGAACCTACAAGAAAAGGATTTTCGAAACGAACGCCATTGGAATAGATTTCTAATTTATTATTCATGAACTTATAATTTCATGAAGAAAAGAGAAAGTAAAAGTTATTCAATCCCCATAAATTCATCATAGCTGCATTCTTTATCTATATACTCATCGCCGTTAAGAGAAATAATCCTATTGGCAATTGTTTGAACAAACTCATGATCATGAGAAGTAAAAAGAAGCGTTCCCTTAAATTCCACTAACCCCTCATTAAGAGATGTAATACTTTCAAGGTCTAAATGATTGGTGGGATTATCTAAGATAAGAACATTGGCCGCCGACAACATACTTTTTGCCAGCATACAGCGAACTTTCTCTCCTCCTGACAAGACATTACACTTTTTAAAAGGCTCTTCTCCTGAAAAAAGCATTCGGCCCAAAAAACCTCTTACAAAACTCTCTGTCTGATCTTTAGAATATTGTCTCAGCCAATCAACAAGGTTGAGTTCCTCATTAGAAAAGTATTCTGTATTGTCGGAAGGAATATATGTTCTTGACGTTGTCACGCCCCATTCAATTTTTCCTTCATCTGGTTCAATCTCACCGGCCAAAATCTTTAAAATGGCCGTCACGGCAAGCTCTGAGCTGGAAATAAAAAGAACTTTTTGTCCCTTCTCAATCGTAAAACTCAATTTTTTAAAAAGACTCTCGCCTTCTACAGAATAGGACAAATTCTCGACACGAACCAGTTGATCTCCGGCCTCACGCTCTGGTTTAAAATTCACATAAGGGTATTTCCGCATAGAGGGACCAATATCGTCGAGAGATATTTTTTCTAGTAGCTTTCTGCGAGAAGTGGCCTGCTTTGATTTAGAAGCATTGGCCGAAAAGCGAGAGATAAAGTCTTTAAGCTCTTTAATCCTCTCTTCTTTCTTTTTATTTTGATCTGACATCATTCGCTGAGCAAGCTGACTAGATTTATACCAAAAATCATAATTTCCTGTATGAATTTTAATTTGCTGGTAATCAATATCACAAATATGAGTACAGACTTTATTGAGAAAATGGCGATCATGGGAGACCACTATAACGACAGAGTCTTCTTGATCCATAATAAAATTCTCAAGCCAATTAATGGCCTTAAGATCTAAGTCGTTGGTAGGCTCATCGAGAAGTAAAATTTCGGGTTTTCCAAAAAGGGCCTGGGCCAAAAGAACTTTAACTTTTTCCCCACCAGTGAGCTCTTTCATTTTTTTATCTTGAAGAGATGTCTCTAGCCCAAGACCAGAAAGCAGAATTCCTGCTTCGGCCTCGGCCTCCCAACCATTGAGTTCTAAAAAGCGTGATTCAAGTTCGGCAAGCTTCTCCCCTTCTTCATTACTCATATTTTCTACAGCGTAGAGTCTCTCTTTTTCTTCCATGATACTTACGAGCTCTTTGTGACCAAGTAGAACTGTTTTGAGAACGTCTATATCTTCATGAGCATAGTGATCTTGGCGCAAAACGGCCACACGTTCACCAGGAGTGATTTCCACATTGCCAGAAGAAGGACTTAAATCTCCACTGAGGATTTTCACAAAAGTAGATTTACCTGCTCCATTAGCACCAATAACGCCATAGCAGTTACCCTTCATGAATTTCACTTGAACATCTTTAAAAAGAGTTCGCCCTCCAAATTGAAGACTTAAATCTCTCACAATAATCATTATTTTTTCCTATTTATATGATAATTCTTTTCAAACCAAACAACTTCAAGAGTCAAAAAATGAAATTTTTCTTCTTGTTCTTTTTATTCTCTCCCTTAGCTCAGGCGCGCAGCTCCCTCATTTTAGGAAATGCCTCTCTAGAGCAAAGGATTTTTTCAAAAATAGACGAAGATACATGCCTACACAATCTCTATCAAGAAGGCAATTCTTTTCGCTGTATCACACATACAACACAGCTTAAAGATTATGAAATTATCTATAAGGGTGATTTAAATCATCAAGCTGATTTTTATATCAATAATTTCTTTTGTCACATTCAATTAGAAATCAATGCTGAGTTTGGCGAAGAACATTTTTCTTTTTCTGCTTCCAGGGGAGATGAAGTAATGACATACTCTATGGCACGAGATTGTATTGAGTTTTTCTCACATCTTTCTTTACAAAAAACTTATTATGTCCTCACCATTGAGTAAAAAGAATTAATCATGACTATCTTAGAACAAGTACAAAAGAGATCTCAATTAAAGTGTGAACTTTGTTTTTCTCCCGACGAATTAGATTTATTTAATGTCATGCCTGAAGAAAAAGAAAATACAGAAAACAGCACTCTCCTCTGTAATACCTGTCGCGGTGCTCTTAATCATAACAATATTGAAGATAATGCTCACTGGAATTGCCTCGAACAAAGTATGTGGAGTGAGCACGACAGTGTTAAGATTCTCATTTTTCGCCTTCTCTCTCATCTTCAGCATCAAAGTTGGGCCAAAGAACTCTTGGATCAGCTTTATCTTGAAGAACATCTTATAAACAAAGCAAAGGCCGTCTCTTTTAAAAGTAAAGATTCAAAATCTCTTACAAAAGATAGCAATGGCACCATTTTACATGATGGCGACACCGTTACATTAATTAAAGATCTCGTTGTCAAAGGGGCCAACTTTACTGCCAAGCGAGGAACAACTGTTAAAAAAATTTCCCTAACAGATAATTCTGAACAAATTGAAGGACGTATTAATGGCACACGCATTGTTTTACTTACTTGTTACCTTAAAAAGATTCTAATATCTTAAGAAGTGAATCTTGTAGCCTCTTGCTTGCATGTGAAAGATTTCTCAGAAATTCTTCTTTGCTACAATCATTTGAATCAATAAAATCAGTAATAGATTTTACCGCTAAAAAAGGAACTTTGTTTTGCTCACAAACATAAGCAATGCTGGCCGCCTCCATCTCTTTTGCATCAGTTTGAAGATCCTGCATTACCCTTAAATCTTCTTCATTATTATCAAAAGAGTCGCCTGATGTGATTTGTCCTCTTTTTAAATTTAAATCTTGGGCCATCTTCTCTGTATTAATAGAGGGAGATCCACCTTTCGCAAATTCTTGAAATCCAGGAAGAGAGATGCGGCGATCATGAAAATAAATTACTTCCGTCGAGAGATAAACATCGCCAATGCGACTTTTCTTTTTAAACCCACCTGCTGTTCCAGCATTAATAATTAAATCTAGTGGAAAAGAAGAAATGAGATGCTGAGCATTGAGGGCCGCGGGGACTGTTCCAATTCTATCGACATTATTTTTAGTACATTTTCCATTGAGGCCGATAATGATTTCTTTATCTTTCAAAAGACCCCTGTAAATCTCGTAAGGCCCTGGAGATTCAATTCTCTTTAAATGAAGAAGATCAAGAAGAGGTCTGGCCTCTTCTTTCATGGCAAAAATAATTCCAATTTTTTTATAATTCATGGAGAGATTCTATAAATCACTTCATGGTGAATTCAAAGAAATTTTTATTGAGAGAAAGCACCATCTCCTATCGCCTCAGGATCTGGTGCTCGATTCTCTAAACTCTAATTTATTTTTTTCCACGTTTTTTCATCACAATAAACCCCACCACCGCTAAAGCAGCAACAAGACCAATGATGAGAAGATTATCAGATCCACCGCCAGAAGATCTTCCTTTTGTCTGGACATTAGCAGCACCTCCGCTCATGCCATCGACTCCTGGAACCATGGAATTATCAAAAATATCATCCGTTTTTCCTTTCAACTTAAAATCGGCAAGCTGAACGGCCTTCTTGCGAAACACTCTCATGGTCTCAATGACTTTATCAAAGACTTCTTGGTAAGAAGTATAGTGCTCTTTTGAAACGGAGAAAGTCACGGCCACACCCAGATCTTCTTTCACTGTTGCAAGATATCGTGTGTAAAAACCAGGAACCTCACTTGCTAGATGAAGTGAATCTACCCAAGGCGACTCGTTAATAACAACTTGCTTAGCATATTTGGGCTCAGAGACTTGAGATTTACCACCAGGTAGTTGATAGGTCTTACTGTTTTTCAAATAAGCAAGATATTCATCGAGCGAATCTTGCGGCCCTCTCATTTTGGCAACTAAAATAATAATGGCCTCTTTACGCCGACTCTCATTTTCACTTTGGCAAACCCACTCAGATCCTTCCAATGCACACTCCCACCCTGGAGGAAGCTCAAACTCTGTATACTCATTTTGAAAACGTTTGGCATAAAGGGAAACTGAGAGTAAAAAAGAACTCAATATGACGACGAAATAATTCTTGACATTTTTCATTAAACACATCCTTGTAAAATAGTAAAATCCGAAATAATTTATCTTAATTCTAACTTGAAAAAATTGCTTTTGAAATTATTTTTTCCTCCGACAAAAAAATATGATGATAAAAACAATCCTATTCTTCATTCTTTTTATAAACAACATCTTTGCCTATGAAAATGATCATGAGACTTTTCATAAAAAAGCATTAAGTCAACTACTACAACAAAATAAAATAATAACAGATGTAAAAGCTAGTGATTATAAAGAAGAAAAAAAACAAGAGCTTACTATTTATACAACGGGACTCCATCCTAAAAGCTGCCTCTTCAGCAGTGCCCGTATTTCTCAATATGAATCTTACCCTCTCTTTGTAGACTACATCAAAGAATCCTTCTATTCTTCTGAGAGTAAAAACTGGCATCTGTTGTTTGAGTCTCCCCTTATACCCGCTTCTTTTACTTTAGATTTCACCTTTCCTCGCCTTACTCAAACCTCTGAAAATATGACCTACCCTTTTCATTTTCCTACGGGTATTTTTAAAGATCTAAAAGGAACCGTCTCTCTCGAAGAAATCCATGGCCGATGCCGTTATACCGTTCGTGCTTATTGGAAAGGGGAAAAAACATTTATTTCTTCGCCTATGATGGAGTTTTTTATTGCGGCCGTTGCAGAAATTGGCATGAGAAAACTTTTTCAATTTTCAAAATAAATTTTTTCCAACTCTAATTGATAAAAATGCCGGCACACACCTCCTTTAATAGGATGATCAATAAGATATTGCTGTTTTGCGCTACATTCCTTAAAAGATGAAAAATCTTCAATTGGCATACAATCGGGAAGTGATTGGCGCCGCACGAGCGACTCTTTTAATAAAAAAGCACACTTCTTACTATTTTCGTCTGACGCACACACATAGTGTAAATCTTGACAGTCATAGACAAGATGCGCCCCTTCTCTATACTTTGAAGAAAGACGCTCTTGATTTACTTCCTCCTTCGCTCTAATAGTAAAAGAGAAAGTGCTTGTAACGATAAGAATTATGCTTAAGCAAGGAAAACTCATTATGACTACCCCTTTTGGTCAATATCATCCCCTAAAATGTGAACTATCTCTCTATCTCTATAAAATTATTTTATCCTTTACTTCAGAAGAAGTATTAACTCAGGAGAATATTTTCCTTCTCTTTACCGCACCACCAAAAAGTGAAATGGGTGACTTTGCCTTTCCTTGCTTTCAGCTTAGCAAAACTCTTAAAAAGTCACCGGCACAAATAGCTCAAGAACTACGCCCTTTGGTTGAAGAAAATCCAATAACCTCATCTCCTCTGTAAGAAATGATGGCCCTTATTTAAATTTTAGGCTCAAAGAAGATCGCCTGGCCTGCTTAATTATTGAAGAGATAACCAGCGGCGTTTTCTTCAAAAAATCCTTCCATCTTCCTCTTGAAAATACCATGGTGGAATTCTCTCAACCCAACACCCATAAAGAAATTCATGTAGGCCATATGCGTAATCTCGCGCTAGGACAATCCCTCGCAAAACTCTTAAAAAAGATTGGTCATGAAGTTCATAGTGTCACTTATCCGGGTGACGTTGGAACCCATGTGGCCAAGTGCCTCTGGTATCTTAAAAATAAGGCCTCTGTTAGCATGGAAGAATTGAGCAAAAAGGCCAATAGAGGAGAGATCTTAGGAGAATTATATACAAAGGCCCATCAGCTTTTAGAAGAAGAGCGCGGCGGTGAAAAAGAAGAAAAAAATCGACAAGAACTTACTTTTATTTTGCAAGAGATAGCGAAGGGAAGCGGTGAATACTTTGATCTTTGGAGAGAGACAAGGCAGTGGTCAATTCAATTAATGGAGAATCTCTACTCTTGGTCTCATGTCAATTTTGATTATTGGTATTTTGAATCAGAAATGGATGTTCCCTCTGTGGCCCGTATAAAAAAGCTCTATCAAGAAGGAAAGCTCACTCTCTCTGAAGGTGCTATTGGAATGGATTTGAGTGAAGATAAACTCGGCTTTTGTCTTCTCTTAAAGAGCGATGGCAATGGACTTTATTCCACTAAAGACGTGGAGTTGGCCATTCACAAATTTAAACAACTCAATATCGAAAAAAGTATTTATGTCGTGGATGTTCGTCAGTCCCTTCACTTCTCACAGGTCTTTAAAGTCCTAGAAAAACTTGGCCATCCTCAAGGAAAAAAATGCTTTCACCTTGCTTATGATTTTGTGGAATTACCCGAAGGGCCCATGAGTTCTCGTAAAGGAAATATTATTCCTATCAATAAACTTATTGATGAAATGATGAATCACATAAAAGAAAATTATCTTATAAGATATAAAGATGAATGGAGTCAAGAAGAAGTCAAGCAAACGGCCCACGACATCGCTCTTGGGGCCATTTTCTTTGGGATGCTGAGAATTGACCCTCAAAAGAAAATTGTCTTTGATATGAAAGAGTGGCTCAAGCTAGATGGAGAATCTGGCCCCTATCTTCAATATACTCACGCACGAGTTTGTTCTATGCTACAAAAAATTGGGCACAAAGAAACAAGAGAAGTGCAAAACAAACTCCTCATTCATCCTGCTGAAAAAGAGCTCCTTCTTAAAATGAGTGAACTCAACGAAATTATTTTTACTGCTGCCACTCAATCGCGACCAAGTGCTCTTTGTAATTATCTATATGATCTCTGCAAAGTTTTTAATCATTTTTATATGGAATGCCCTCTTATGAAGGCCGAGAGTGAAGATTTGAAGGAGGCCCGCGCGCATCTCGTCTTTTCTTTTAAAGAGGTTTTGGCCCATGCTCTAAATATTTTAGGAATTCCTGCCGTCAAGAGAATGTAGAATTTTTCAAAAAAGAATCGACAAAGTTTTCTTTTTCAAAGAGATCTTTTTCTTTTAAATATTTTTCTTCATAAAAAGAAAAAATTCTTTTGGCCATTTCTTCATCTGTTAGCTTGAGTTTTGGCCTCATCATTCGAACAATTCTAATGATTCGATCTGTTAACTTAAAATTTAATGGCCTTATTGAAGTGGTGAAATTTCCGGCCATGCACGTCACATTGGCCCAAACAGCACTAAAGATAGTATTAAAGAAAATTTTTAAGAATATTTGCTTCGTTGATGGATTCGTTTGGGTGGGAAGATGAAACTCAAAACGATCTTTTCCAACAGAGACTTCAATATTTCCTTTTTCGAGAAAAAGAAAAGAGACAAAGTTTTCCGCATAACTTTGATGACTCATCTCATAAGAATAAAATTTTTCCTCATAATCTTTCGATGGAAATGATGCTTTTCTCTTCATTAAAGATTCAAGCTTTTTCCCTAAGCTTTTCTCTCCTTTTAAACTCAAAGAAACATTGAAAGGACGTTTTATAGGAATGTTTTTATTGAAAGGAGGTGAAAGATGAAAGGTGGCGACCTGTTCAAAGACATCGAGAATTGTCATTACTTGTAAATCTTCTGAAGATCCTGTCAAATTAAAAACAAGACCTTTATGACTTTTTGCTTTTTGAATAAGACATTCAACTAAGGGGCCAAGATTTTTACCTAGAATATTTATTCCTTCCTTTAGTTTATTAATCTCATTTTTAATAAAAAGACTAAACTCTTCTTCAGAGAGATAGAGATGACGAAAAACAAATACAAGATAAGTGAGAAGAGCTGTTGAGGCCTGAAGCCTCGTTGAGCCCATTATACTCATGGGGCCAACAAAAAGAGGAATGCGCACCACTCTATCCATTGTCAAAATTTCTTTGAGGCGAGGGGCCGTTGTATAAAGAACACTCTCTTTGTTGCAAAAAAGGAAAAAGTGATGACAGTGATAATCTTCTTCATATGACTCTTTAACTGCTTCTTTGAGAGCACCTATCACATAATTTGTCTCTCCTCCCTCTGAAAGACCAATCACTAAGTCTCCCTTTCTAAATCCTTTTTCTTTTAAATCCTTTGCTCCTTCTTCCTCACTATCCTCTAAGTTAGAAAAAACACTAAAGGCCCCTTGATCGAGACCTCCCATAAAACTGACAAGAAGCTCTTCACTGGCCTCGCCTTTGGCCATAATATTCCGCCATAAAAATTCCAGTAAAAGCCCCATGCGTCCAGAAGATCCATATCCACAAAGAAATACTCTTCCCCCACGAAGGAAAGTTTCTTCTAAGTGTCGTTTAAGTTGATAAATTAAGTCTGTATCTAAAATAAGTTTACTGATCTCTTCAATACAATCAGAGTCAATGCTCTTCATAGATGAGAGCAGAAAAGAAGTTGACGACAACTCTTCTATTGTCTTTTCTCTATAGCGAGGATGAAGTTTTTCTGTATCTAAACTCTTAAGATCAAAATTCTCTCTGTCCATCAAGAAATTCTTCAATGTCTCACTCATCATAACCATTGTTTTCCTTTTCTCTAAAGATATTGTATCCATTTATTCTCTCTTATTATTTAAATTATTTAAAGGAATACAATTTAAGATGAACTATGATTTTTCTTCCACTCCTTGCAATCAGTGTGGTTGGTGTTGTCGGCGGACTCCATGCCCCTTGGGACTTTTCTTGGGTGCTAAACCATTCTCACCGTGTCCTCATTTAGGAGTCTCCTCTCAAGACCCTGATGAAACCTATTGTCGTCTTATTTCAGATGAAAAAGATCCTCTCAAAAAAGAGGCCGCTAAAGAAATTGTCATGGCCGGAAAAGGGTGCTCTCACCGCTATGGGCCACACCCAAGATCTCTCGTAAAAGATATTATGAAAAAAGAGTTGCCTCTTAGTAGCAATGACTGGAAAAATATTATTGAAAGTACTCTTAAAGAATATCAACAGATGATGCATGAAGAAGAAAATAAAATGACGGCCACCCAAATTCAAGCGGCCATTGATGAATTTATTGAGTTCCTTTCAAATGGTAACCCTTCTCACTAAGAATGCTCACGACTCTATTTTGCCCCTCAAGGATAAGCTCAGGAGAAAGAGTTTTATCTGGATCAAAAAATTCAGAGCGAAGAGTAACGGCCTTTTCATTGCTTTCTGCAAATTCATAGACATCTACAACACGGCAACCTTGAAATTCTTTCATCTTCATGGACTTAAAGACCTGCAAGATCTCTTCCACCATTACATCTTTACTTACCTGAACAGTGCAATCAAAAGTCGATCCTGGAAATTTTAACAAGGGGGTAAACTTTCTTTTATCTTGAAAAGAGGCCTCTTCTAAAATGGCCAAATCCAAGACGAGAAAAGAAATTTGTCCTTTGAGCTTGAGTTTTTTCTTAAGCTTTGGTCCAAGTGAAGAAATAACACCAATGGTTTTTCCTCTGCATTTTACAAGCATTGATTCAAAAGGATGAATCCCACTCCAACTAGACTCAAGCCATCGCGGCATGAATTTTAAATTGCTTTCTAATTGATAGGGAACCATCATTTTTGTAAGACAATCTTCTGTTAACTCCAAGAGGCGAACAAAGGGATTACTTTTTTCTTCATCAAAAAGAACCATTAACTGATTCTCTTCTTGGCAAAAATTATTTTTCTCACCATTAATATAACGTCGCCCTATTTCAAAAAAGCGAAAAGAAGAATAATTTTTTTCATTTAAAATAGCGGCGTCAAGAAAATTAGGAATCAAACTCGATCTCATTCTGTCGGCATGGACAGAAAGAGCATTCACCAAAGTCAAATTTGAACTAATCGCTAAAGAATGATCAAGAAGTTGACACTTATCCAACAACTCTTCCCCCACAAGAGGATAACTATAAATTTCTTGCGAGCCCCCCGCAGCACTCCAAAAATCTTGTAAAAATGTTTTTAAACGATAGCTTTTTGTTAACTTAATGGGGGCCACTTCCATCTTAGGGGCCACAGGCGTTATTGAATCAAACCCCACCATTCGGCCAATTTCTTCCATCAAATCTGCTTCAATAGTGACATCCTTGAGGGAGCGAAAAGAAGGAACTCTGACTTCATATTCTGTATCTCCTGCTTCAATATTTTTACTCATCTCAAAAGAAAGACCTGTAAAAATTCTCTCTATTTCAGAAGGAGAAACCTTACATCCTAAAAACTGCTCAATTCTTTTTTGAGATGTTTTAATAACGGAGTTTTTTTCTTCTAATTCGCCTTCTTTAAAAAAAGAAATAATATTTCCCTCTGGTAAAACAGAGGGAAAAACTTTAACAATTAAATCAATTAACCGATAAAGCACTTTTTTCATTTGATGAGAGTCGAGATTCTTTTCATAACGCATAGAAGAATCGGTTCTTAGCCCTAAACGTGTAGAAGTTTTTCTCACCTTCTCGGGAACCCAGTTGGCCACTTCGATAAAAATATTTTTTGTCTTCTCACTCACCGCGCTTCGTGATCCCCCCATAATTCCAGCAAGAACAGTAGGTCCGTTTTTATCTGCTATAACAGTATCTCCTACCACGAGAATTCTTTTTGCCTCATCAAGAGTCGTGAAATTTACTTCTTCACTGAGGGGATAAATAGAAAGCTCGCTTCCTGCAATGTCATCTAAATCCATAATGTGGTTAGGAAATCCCATCTCCAGCATGACATAATTAGAAATATCCACTAGAGGATTAAGAGAGCGCATCTTCATTTTTTCAAGTCGATCGACAATATAAGAGGGAGTTTTAACACTAGAGAGATCAATATTTTTCAGCACAACTCCCATGTAGCCTCGGCAAGCACTATCGGGTGAAAAATCAACGCTAACTTTGATTGGAGAAGGATTAATACTTCCTGAGTCTAGAAAATGTTCTATCTTTTTTTCAAAAGCAAGATCAAAGGGATTCTTTAGCGGAGTATTGAGAAAAACGGAAAACTCTCTTGCCAGGCCGTAATGCCCCCAAAGATCGCTTCGATGGGTGAGAGACTTATTATCTATTCAAAGAGAAGGTCTGTCGTAATATTAAAAAATTTTGCTAGGGTTGATCCCGTAGGTGCATCTTTAGGAAGTTCTAAAAGACCATCATAATCTGTATCGGGAAGGTCTAACTCTTGCGAGGAACAAAGCATTCCTTCTGAAACAATTCCTCTTATTTTTTTGGGCGTAAGAGTTAATCCACTAGAGAAAGTTGTTCCTATCTTTGCATAAGGAACCTTTAATCCAACCTTCACGTTAGGAGCACCACAAACAACTTCTTTTGTCTTCTCGCCACTTTCATCTAGTTTAAAAGTCACTAAATTTAAACGATCTGAATCAGGGTGCTTTTTAATAGAAGAAATTTCAACAACCGTCACTTCTTCTAAGATTTTCCCTGTTTCTATCATCTCTTCTACTTCGCAAGTGGCCAGAGTTAACTTACTCATAAGCTCTCGTGAAGAGATATTCGGCATATCTTTATTTAAAAATTCTTTAATCCAATTAACTGAAATAAACATGAAAGGACCTCTTTTTACTCACCTAGTTACTTTACTGACCAAACTGACGCAAGAATCTCAAATCACCTGAGTGAATGAGGCGAACATCGTTAATTCCATAGCGAAGCATAACAAGGCGATCGAGTCCAAGCCCAAAGGCCAATCCCTTGTATATTTCAGGATCAATTCCACCCTGCCTTAACACTTCAGGATGAACCATCCCGCAAGGAAGAACTTCCACCCAGCCTACCTGTTTACAAAAACTACAACCAGTTCCCGAGCAAAGAAGACACTTCATATCTAATTCAAAGCCAGGTTCAACAAAGGGAAAATATCCTGGGCGCAAGCGTACTTCTACCTCTCTTTGAAAAATTTCTTTCAAGAGAACTTTCATAAAATAAATAAGGTTCGCCACAGAGAGATCTTTGTCTACCATCATCCCTTCTAATTGGTGAAAGACCATTTCATGAGAAGCATCTGTTCTCTCACAGCGAAAAACTTTTCCAGGGCCTACAAAACGAAAAGGAGGTTCCTGCATTTTCATTCCACGAACCTGGACAGTGCTGGTGTGCGTCCGCAAAAGGTGTTTTTTATCACCAAACCAAAAAGTATCTTGCATATCGCGGGCCGGATGATTGGCAGGAATATTGAGGGCCTCAAAGTTATGAAACTCATCTTCCACGTGAGGTCCATCGAGAATCATAAAGCCCATACGACTAAAGATAGATTCTATTTCTCTCTGAACTTCACTGACAACATGAGTGCCAGGCATTTCGCTATCTGGTATTTTATTTTTTTTTCGATAACTATAATCAATCTTCTTTTTTTGTAATTGCTGGAGAATTTCTTCTTCTACTAACTTTTCTAGTCGCTCATTAAAAAGATTTTCCAGTTTTCCTTTCAACTCATTGATGCTTTTCCCTAGCTCTTTTCTTTCTTCTGGAGCAGCACTTTTTAATTGATCTGAAAAGGTGGAAAGCTTTCCTTTTTTTCCAAGAAACTGTGATTTTAATTGAAATAAATTGGCCTGCTTATTTTCTTTCTCTAATAACTCTTTAAATTCATCAATTAGATGCGCTACATTCATACACTAAGATCCTGTTGTAAATTGGCCACTTTTTTATAAAAAGAAAAAAGTTCACTTTGTTCCACACAGGCCGTCCCTCTTTTTCCAACGACGACACCTGATGCACAGTTAGCAATAAAACATGCTTCCGCTAAGTTGGCACCAGCAAGGAGAGAGCTTGTTAAAACACTAATGGCCGTATCTCCAGCACCCGAGACATCAAAGACTTCTGCCGCAAGAGTGGGGATGACTGTAACTAATGAATCCCTATTTTGACGATCCATATAGGCCATGCCTTCTGCTCCTAGAGTCACCACCACCATATCAAGATCTAACTTATCTAATAAAATCTCGATGATTTTTGAAATTTTCTTTTCTCTATAACCAAGGTCTTTTACTAAATGCTCTGCTTCAAGACGATTGGGCTTTAAAAGATTGGCTCCCTTATAGGTCAAGGCATTTGCATTACGAGAAGGATCAATGGCCACAAACTTTCCCTTCTCACGATAAAGGGAAATAACTTTAGAACAAAGATCATGAGATAAAAGACCTTTTCCATAATCTTCAATAATCAAAGAGGAGTGATCTGTTAAAAAGTCAGAGGCACGCAAAAGAACTTTGTCAATATCTGTACTGCTTACCTCTTCTTTGCTCTCATAATCAATGCGGCAAATCTGCTGCGCGTGAGTGACAATTCTCTCTTTAAATGTTGTTTTGCGTTCATTGGAGCGAACAAGTCCCCAGGTGGAAAGATTATTTTCTTCTAATAAGTTCTCCAGCATATCACCATAGTTATCATCGCCAATAACAGAAAGAAGAGTTGAAGAAACGCCCAACTTTCCCAAATTATCAGAGACATTGGCCGCCAGACCTAATTTAGGCCATTCAGAAGTTACTTCAAGGATGGGAACTGGCGCTTCGGGCGAGATTCGATTGACTTCACCAAAAGTGTATTTATCAATGCCCACATCACCCAAGACAAGAACCGGATCGAGAGATGAAAAAGAGCTCACGAGACTCTTAAAGCGATCTTCATTCATTAAATTAATCATAAGTAGAAACCTGCCTCATTATTGCGAAAAACAAGTTCTAATCGAAAAAATTTGAAAAGAAAAGTGAAGGGTTCCCTAAAAAATCTCTACAATGGCGTTGAAGACATCTTTTACTTCAATTTTGGGCATACATTCAAAATAAGGGCAAGATGCTCCAAGGCACTTTGTCCTTTCTCCACAGACAACATCAGGAGTGAGAACTTGCATTCTTTCTTTTTCACCCAGTGGTCCCCAGCGCCAGCGAGACTGTGTTGCAATGGGTGAAAAAAGGGCCACTACTTTTGTTTTTAACGCAGTGGCAAGGTGCATAGGACCTGTTGAAGGACCAATAAACAACTTTGCTTCACTTAAAATTTCGAGAAGAAGACGAGGCGGGCGATTGTCACCTAAATAAAAAAATATTTTGTCGGCAAGAGTTTGATATTCTTCTTTTGATAGTTCGTGATGAAAATCTCGCATATATTTTTCATCACTTTTGGTTGAAGTGACTACAAAATTAATTTGAGGATAAAAACGATTTATTTGAAGCATCAGGCGAACATAGTTTCTCACCGGCCAGTTGAGCGTATGCCCTGTCATTCCTGGGTGGATGACAAAATAATTCTCGAAAGGAAGTATACTTTTTAACTGATGAGAAAGAGTCTCTTTTTCTTCTTCTGAAATTAAAATAACAGGGGTGAAGTCTTCAACATGCAAAATGGAAGTATCAATTCCAAGAGGTGCGAGAACTTTGAGATTGTAAGCTGCTTCGTGCATTTCAACTAAAGATCTTTTTTGTCGAATCCCTTTATTGAGTAAGAGAAAATTAATGAAGCGAGATTTGACACCTCCTCTGAAGAAGATTCCGGAAAAGAGGGCGGCGATAGTAGGGACAGATGATCCTCCCATAAAGAAATAACGATTAATTTTATTTTTCAAATAAAAATGAGAAAGTTGTTTTAAGCGCAAAAAGAGAGACGATTTTGGATCTAATACTAAAATATCTTCAATCATAGGATCAATAGCAAAAGCGCTGTTTCGAGGAGATGTCACCAAATAAATCTTGGCCTCTGGTATCTTTTTTTTAATAAAATAGATCATAGGTAGAGTTAAAACGAGGTCACCTATTGCATCTGTTCTGCTAATGAGGACATTCATCAAGAGTCCTTTTTCTTTTCTAGATTTTTTTCCAGCTGTTTTTTTTGGGCCAAGGAAACAATTTCCGAAACAATCTCATCAATTGTTTTTCCTGTCGTATCCAAAAAGAAAGCATCTTCTGCTTGTTTAAGGGGTGCCAATATTCTTTGCTCATCACGCCTATCGCGCTCTTGAATATCTTGAAGAATTTGCTCATAAGTGAGTTTCTTATTTTCTTCTCTCGTGCTCAGCTCTTTAAAGCGCCTCTGGGCACGCTCTTCTGCTGTGGCCGTCATAAAAATTTTACAAAAAGCATGAGGAAACACAACTGTTCCCACATCACGTCCTTCAGCAACACAAAAATTTTCACGCGCAAAATTGCGTTGAAATTCTAAGAGAAAATCTCTTACCACTTGATATTTTGAAATCTGCGATGAGAGATCAGATACGTCATGCCTTGTGATCTTAGAGGTCACATCTTCTCCATTAAGCATCACTTTCATTTGGTTGTTCTCAAAAAAATAATCTAGTTTTATATTTTTGAGTTGCTCTTTGACTTCTTTTTCAGAGGAAGCATCTTTCTTTGAAGAGTTTTTAAGTAAATAAAAAGCAATGCTTCGGTAAAGAGCACCTGTATTAAGATAGATAAAATTCAATTTAGCGGCCACCATTTGGGCCACCGTTGACTTACCACTGCCACTAGGCCCATCAATGGCGAGGGCCTTTTCTATCATTTTCATTGTCATGCACTTTTTTTATTTTGCTTAAGAAAAATCAGTCATTTTTTGAAGAATGTATCGTTTCTACTTCTTCTCTTCAACACTTTTAAGTGCGCCAAGAACTAATTCTGGTAATTCTTCAAAGAAATCATTTTTTCTAAACTTGAGGGCCGTTATTTCTTTTTTCTCTTTTACCTCTGTTAGATAGGATTTTAAACGAACAATCGGACCCGCCATTTTATGAGAAAGAAAAATAGAGATACCAGTAGAAACAATAAGGGCCACGACGACACCAATAATATAATAAGTAAGAAACGAGCTTGTTTGAAGATCAATAAATTTAAAGAAAGGATGACCTTCTGTCAGATTGATTTTCGTCCCAATTCCCTTAATATAATTCGTCATATTAAAAAACTGGAGAATAATTAAGACTGATGTGAGAAGAAATACTAAGAAATTGGCCAAAATTATCGCGTATTGCATCCTGGGGTAGATGATCATCTTCGTACGAAACACCTTTTTCTTTTCCACTGAAACTCCTTCTTCAAAGTTATTAATTTTTCCTATATTGTAGCATCTCTAATCTCAAAATCATCAATCTCCTGGAAATAAGGAAAAAAATGACAAACCTATCTCTCAAATCATCTCAATCCCTTTATCTAAAACAACACCAAAATGATCCAGTTTCATGGATGCCTTACAGCAAAGAAGCTCTTGAGTTGGCCAAGAAGAAACAATTACCTGTTTTTCTCTCTATTGGATATTCCTCGTGCCATTGGTGTCACGTCATGAATAAAAATACTTTTAAAAATCATGACGTTTCAGATCTTCTCAATGAAAATTTTATTTCTATTAAAGTAGACAGGGAGGAATTTCCTGCTCTCGATAATTATTTTCAAACACTCTCCCAAGCAAATGGGCAGGCCAGTGGATGGCCACTTTCTGTTTTTTTAACAAGTGAGATGGAACCTTTCTTCATTGGGACTTATTTTCCGGCCACAAGTGAAAATGAGCAACGACCAGGGTTTATTCAACTCCTTGAAGATATTAATGAACATCTCCAAAATGAAGAAAAAAAAGAATTTCTTATTAAGAGAAGCAACGAGATGCTGGCAAATCTAAATCGAGACTTTGTCATTCCCGAAGGAATTAAAAACCTTCAAGAATACCCTTCTCCTAGCGCCATTATTAATGCTCTAGAAGAAAGCAAAGATGAAAAGAATTTTGGTTATGGAAAAGCGCCAAAATTCCCTCATTTTTCTTTTTATGAATGGTCCCTAGAACAAATTTTAGAAAAAAAAGTAGATTCACGTTTTCACCAACATCTCATTGATAGCATTGAGTCACTTTGGCGATCAGGACTCTACGATCAAGTACGCGGTGGAATTCATCGCTATTCAACAGATGTTTCATGGACGATTCCTCATTTTGAAAAAATGATTTATGATCAGGCCGGTCTTCTTCGCCTTATGACAAAATTCTCTTTTCTAAGCTCCTCACCTCTTTTGGAAAAAAAGACATTAGAGACTCTCGATTATCTCGAAAAAGAGATGTTCGAAGATCATTTTTTCTCAGCTCAAGATGCTGATTCTGAAGGTTTTGAAGGTCTCTATTTTACTTATGCCTATGATGAATTTTTAACTCTTATTAAAGATATTCCCCATAAAGAAGAATGGGCCAGTATCTTATCCATTAAAAAAGAAGGAAATTTTGAAGATGATCTCAATCAGCTTCATCTAAGCAAAGATTCATTTTATGCTATTCAAAAAGATACCAAGAAGCTTGAAGAATTTTTTAAGATTAAATCTCTTCTTCTCAAAGAAAGGCAAAAAAGAATTCCACCCGCAACAGATACAAAAGGTATTGCAGGCCTTAACTTTATGATGCTCTCTTCTCTTATTGAAGTTGCTCGCCGCCACCAGTCCCCTTTGGCAAGAGAGAAGGCACTTGAATTAGTAAAGAAGGGCAAAGAGTCTATCAAAGATACTTTTATTTCAGGAGAAGGAAAAATACGACACTGCACAACCCTTGAAGATAATTTTTCTTACTTTGAAGATGAAGTTTTTTACTTAGAATATCTTATCAATGAAGGTGAATTTTTTGGTCTAGAAGAAAATTTTACGTTGGCCAAAAGTCGTTTTAAATCTATCATTAAAAACTTTTGCAATATTCAAGAAGAAGAATTCTACTCTATTCATCTCAATGAAGAGAATCCTACAAATCATCCCAATGGAAAAGTGAGCTCCTTTGATTTATCTTATGCTTCTCCCGTCAGCAATTTTTTTATTAGCGCCAAGAAATTAATAACCTTGTTAGAAGATAGCGAGATCGAGCTCATTTCTCGTTTAGAAAGTAAATGGCAAAAAACATCTCTCCTTTTTCCTTTTGGTAGCGGCGAGGCCCTAAGGGCCTTTAGCACGAAGCTTAATGATTTACGTTGGTTAAAAGTCACTCCTCAGCTTCATCAACAACAAGAATTTCAAACATTTATAGGAGCTATCCCCTGGAGAATTTCTATTCTTGTTCAAAATGATCTTCCTTCACAGTTTATGTTATGTAGTGAAAGAAGCTGTGAGAAATCAGGAGAGAGTTTAAAAGAATTAATGGATATCTTTAGGCCGTCTTAATTTTTTATCCTCTAAAAAATTATTCAGCTGGTGAAAATCTAATGCTTCATAAAAATCTAAAAGAGGACCAACATCAACCTCTTTTAGATCTTTTATTTTTTGCTGCCATTCCATACTATTTTTTGCACTAAAACGAACATCAACCTCCAGCTCTTTTTCTAAATGACGAATCTGTATATCAAAACCGTTTTTCTTTATTTTGTCTATTGTACTTTTATGAATTTTTTCAAAGTAATTTTCATAAGGATTGAGAGATTGCTCTAAGAAATAGATTATTTTCTTCCCATTATTTTTCGGCAAGTCTTTTTCGTCAATAACATCTCTATTGATTTTATTTTTAATATCTTCATGACTCCACTTTCCTTCATACTCTCTCATAAAAAGAGAGTAGAGTTTTTTAAAATTTCTTCTTTGAGTTATAGTAAAATAGCATTTTTTATTTTTAAAATAAGAATTTAGCACATTATCTTCTTCATCTATCGATGAAGATTCTTCTTCTAAAACAAAGGCCAAATTTTCCCTCAAGAAATCGGCCAATCGGCGAGAAAAATCAAGAGAATTATCCTTATTCAGCTGACAAAACTCTTTAGAATTTGCTAAGTCTGAAACAATTTTGTAAGAAGAAAAATTAATACCCATTGATTTCATTAATTGTGCTTGAGCAAAGAATTCACAATCAACGAGGTCTGCACAAACGGAGAGATGATTTTTTAATCTTTCTTCGTGAACCCGCCCCTCATTAGAAATAAGATCTGCTTCAGGCAAATCTATTTTTTTATTTTCAGAAGAGTTCAGTGTCGTGAAAGAATGAAAATCAAATTTTTCTCCTATCGCGCGATAAGATGTTCTTATTTTATAAAGAGAGTCTAATTTTATCGTATCCTTTAAAGATCCGGCCACTCCCATATTGATAAGATTTTTTATACTTCTACTCAGATCAAGGGAGAAAAACTTAGCAAGGGTGCATAGAGAGGTCAAAGATCCCTCTCCTGTTATAAGAAGAAAAGAATTTATCTCTTCGCTATAAAAAAGATCTATTGTTGCTTTATCTTGATTTAGGGGGACTCTTTTAAAGGAAAAATAATCAACAACGCAAAAGGCCTCGTTGTAGTGGGCAAAAGTAAACAGTTTTGTGCCCTTCATGGTATAACTCGCTTGTTAAAGATTAAATCATCACTTTTAAATAAAAAAAATTCAGGAAAGAGCAATAGACAAAATAAAGAAAAACGGTTTTGATATAC
>NODE-31-length-45767-cov-4.58022_pt1 | contig 45767 bp, 42 predicted proteins | sample MGYA00139097_ERZ477577 | MGnify/ENA metagenome assembly ERZ477577
TGATAAATCAGTTTGGATCGCAAATTTTCCAAAACCCGTATTTAACAGTAGGTATAGACAGGATCCATGGAGTCAACATCAAATGATACATAAATAATATCACAATTCTCAAGCTGATTTAACGTTTCTTGCAGAATAGCTTCAAGTCCTTTACTTCTTACGTCATCCACAGTATGATTGACAATTTCTAATCGCTCAATCAAAGCATCCTCTTCTTTCTCTGTATCCCTAACAGCAATAAAAACCAGGTCCTCAGGATTGATCTTTGCCCCTTTAACGCCAGTATCTTTTAAGGACTGCCATAACTCCGCTACACCTTCTGACAAATCATTTCTTTTAACCTGAAGATTGTCTTCACCTAAAGCAGTTGCTAAAGGCATTCCATGCATATTACCAGATGGTGTTGTAAATGGTGTATGTAGGTCGCCATGAGCATCAATCCATACAACGCCTATTCGCTTATTCGGATAAGCCATTTTTACACCAGCCAAAGTTCCTCCCGCCGAGCCGTGATCGCCAGCAATTACCAAAGGGAAATCACCATGATTTAATACATCACTCACCTTAGTAGAGATATTATTAAAAACTTTGACCAGCCCTTCAATTCTTCTGGCACTAGGGAATTTTACCTCCTCATCTAATAAATGATTGGCATCCTCAATATATTCTTTGGGAAATTTCCCAAAAAAGAGATTGCCTTTTTTACGTGCAGCAGTCATTAGTGCTTCTGGTCCCAATGAAGCCCCGCGCGTTCCAGCCGTTATTTCAGACTTATTGATGATAAGTTTAATGTTCTTTTTCATAACAAAAATTACATGGCAAAAATAGTATAATCTATAGACGAATGAATGCCTTTGAATTGGGATATTCCATTAATTTTAGCTTTCAAAGTAACTTTTCATTTCTATGTCGTTGAATAAGTATATGAGAGAAAGCGGAATCAAATCTATTTTAACAAACAAAAACAATCTATTAGTTGTTCTATTATTAGTTACCACAATAGGTCAAGTAATGGGACAAAAGAAGCAGCCATTTATGGGCGTCCTTGAATACAAAATAACTGTACGTGACACTGCAATGAGTTCTCTGATTCCAGATAACAGAATGATTATTTATACAAATGACACTATCACGCGCTCGGAGAATTTTACTCAGCAATTAGGGATGCAAGCAACGATCAGACATATAGAAAAGAATAAATCATACCTACTGTTAAATACGGGTTTTGGAAAATTTGCGATCCAAACTGATTTATCAGCGCAAAAAGGAGATACAACCCGAGTAAGCAAATACACTTTTAAGAAGAAATGTTTTAAGAAGAAAATCCTTGGCTATCGCGCCAATAGAGTTTTAGCTAATCATCCGAATTTTGAAGAGCCTATTGAATTTCTCTATTTGAAAAATATTGATGTTAAATACAATAACACATTTGAACATCTCCCTGGTCTTCCGGTACGTTATAGCGTCTACACAACCGATGCAACCTTTGACTATGAGCTTGTTCGAATTAATGAATACAAACCAAATAGAGATCTTTTTGGAGTACCTTCTGATTATGAACGTGTCTCTTTTGACGATTTTTTAGATCGAATGCTTGAATCGCAGGGAGGAAGCAAAGAAATTCCAGAATAAAAGCTAACATTCGCTTGTTTAAACTTCAAATTACTATGTCAACATTCAAGTACCTATCCTCACTATCTTCGTAGGATACAGATTCTTGAATGGCAGACGAAAACGAATTCATAGCAAAAGGGGAGAAAAAAAAGGCTAAAGCCAGTCCCAGTAAAAAGAAAAAAAGCACTTCAAAGAAAAAGAAGTCGCCTTCCGCTTTGGATCAAATCCGCGAACGTTTTAATACTAAAAAGGTTAAATCAACCATTGGTGTCTCTCTATTACTCCTATCTGTTTATTTATTCCTTGCTAACTTCTCTTACCTATTAACATGGGAAGCTGATCAGAATAGAATCATTTCAAAGGGATTGTTTGAACTTTTACTAGATGGTAACGACGAACCAGTCGCTAACTGGCTGGGGAAATTTGGCGCTTGGACCTCACACCTTCTAATATATCGATGGTTCGGACTTGCATCTTTTGCTTTTCCACTCGTATTCTTTATATTAGGATTTAAGGCACTTTTCAATATTTCACTTCTTCCTATTTCTAAAACACTTTCCTCTTCTGCATTATTCACGGTATGGTTTAGTGCTTTCTTTGGCTTTTTCTCAGGTCAGATTAGCTATCTTGGAGGAGCGTTCGGTTACCAAGTCAATGATTGGCTCCGATTAAGTCTTGGTAGCTTTGGAACTATCTTTCTATTAATCGGTTCGGGTTACATCTTTGCCCTGATCAGTTTCAACGTCAATATTGGCAAAATCCTTAGCTTCTTAGGCTTGTCAAGATTTGACAAGAAAAAGGAAGAAACACTTTCGGAAACGCTAGACGAGAGCGACATGATTGTATCCAACACCCTCGACCCCGAGCAGACGAAAGAGGATTTAATTGCAAAAACTGTTCACTTCACTGATGACGAGGCTGAAGAGGATAATATACAAAATGAAAAACCTACAGTTGAGGAGAGTGTTATTATTGATGAAACCGAAGAATTAGAATTAACAACCTCTAAAATTGAGCAACTTCCGGTTGAAGAGGAGGAAGAATTTTCAGTAGAAATAGCAAAAGAAGATAAGAATGACGTAGTCCTTTCGGAAGACGAAATGGACAGTAAACGTAAAGAATACGGAGAGTACGACCCTAAACTTGACCTTGCAAATTACGCACTACCTCCCATCGATTTACTAAAAGACTATGGGAATAACAGCGGAGCAGTTGACAAATCTGAATTAGAAGATAATAAGAATAAAATTGTTCAAACACTATCCAATTATAAAATTGAAATTGCTAAGATACGTGCCACTGTTGGACCAACTGTAACACTCTACGAAATAGTCCCAGCACCTGGCGTTAGAATTTCCAAGATTAAAAACCTGGAAGATGACATTGCTTTAAGTCTTGCCGCCCTGGGGATTCGTATCATTGCCCCTATTCCAGGAAAAGGAACAATTGGTATCGAAGTACCCAATAGTAAACCTGAAATGGTGAGCATGCGTTCATTAATTGCATCAAAGAAATTTCAAGAATCTGATTATGAGCTTCCCGTAGTTATGGGAAAAACCATAACGAATGAAACATTTACTTTCGACCTAGCTAAAATGCCTCACCTACTCGTTGCAGGTGCTACTGGTCAGGGTAAATCTGTGGGACTTAACGCAATTCTCATTTCTTTACTTTACAAGAAACACCCATCTCAAGTAAAATTTGTCCTCGTTGACCCTAAGAAAGTTGAACTTACCCTTTACAATAGAATCGAACGTCACTTTTTAGCCAAATTGCCAGGCGAGGAAGAAGCTATTATCACCGACACTAGTAAGGTTGTTGCTACACTTAACTCACTCTGTATCGAAATGGATGAAAGATACGAGCTGTTGAAATCGGCACATGTTCGAAATATAAAGGAGTATAATCAAAAGTTTATTAACCGAAAATTAAATCCAGAAAAAGGGCATCGCTACTTACCATACATCGTAGTTTTAATTGACGAGTTTGCTGACTTAATTATGACTGCTGGAAAAGAAGTAGAACAGCCAATTGCGAGAATAGCTCAGCTAGCCAGAGCGATCGGTATCCATCTAATCGTTGCAACACAAAGACCGTCAGTAAATGTAATTACTGGCATGATCAAAGCCAATTTCCCAGCAAGGATTGCCTTTAGAGTATTATCAAAAATTGACTCTCGAACCATACTAGATGCCTCCGGTGCAGATCAGCTCATCGGGAGAGGAGATATGTTAATAAGCACTGGCCAAGACGTCATAAGGCTTCAATGTGGCTTTGTCGACACTCCTGAAGTCGATGATATTTGCACATTTATTGGAGATCAACGTGCCTATCCCGAAGCGCTACTTCTTCCCGAATACGTTGGTGAATCAGGAGAAGGAGGAAGCGGAAGCATGTCTGATGAAGATCTAGATGCTCTATTTGCTGATGCTGCGCGTATTGTGGTAATGCACCAACAAGGTTCAGCAAGTCTACTTCAACGAAAATTGAAGCTTGGCTACAATCGTGCTGGACGAATAGTAGACCAACTAGAAGGTCATGGCATTATCGGGCCGTTCAGAGGCAGTAAAGCACGTGAAGTATTATATGCTGATGAAACAGGACTGGATGCGTATTTAGCAAGCAAGGGTATAATTTAACCTATTTTGCTTTAACCGCGTTTATATTAAATCCCAGCCCTGCAGATATCATTAATTCATCTGATCTTCCGTTAATTTCAGTCCTCATTCCGTAAACTGTTGAATTAACATAAGTCACATTTGCAAAAACATTGAAAACCTTCCAGATGTAATACGTTAGACCTATGTTTGCCGAAAATGAAGGAGCAACATGAACTGGATTTTTTCCGTCTTCATTAAAATTTCGATGTACTTGTGCAATTGTAAATCCAGGCATAAACCCAACATAAGTATCCAAGTTACCTTTACTTAATCCGTATTGAATACCAAAATAAGTTCTACTACTCATTTTAAAAAATGGATGTTTTTCTGATCCTCCAACCAAATAATGACTCTCACCGCGAAAAGAAAGGTGGTTATCTAACCTCCCTTGCAAAAAACCGGTTAGGTAATAATTGGACTCAGCCCTATTAAGCATTATTGATGGTGAAAATGTTAAAGCCGAATTCAATAATCCCGGTCGAATATAAACCTCTCTCTGAGCATCTGCATTAAAACTTAATAGACAGATACAAACCAAAAATTCTTTTACCATAAATCTGCAATTTTATAATTAATACCAACATGGAATAACAAGTGTCCTTCCAATCCTGCTCCTTCTTCATGATCAAATTCTACAGTTCCATCAGAATGTCTATGCGCATGAACGTCGTTCCCAAGGTGAATCATGTACTGAGCAACAACGGATAAGTCAAGTCGCTCCGATAAATTCAAATGAAAACCACCTCCAGCTTGTACAGCTGAACTTCTTCGAAGGGCTGAATTTGTAGGATCATTTATCTCAACGAGATTCGTCCAATCAAAACAATAACCTACCACAAAATATGGCTTAAAAAAGGGGGATGGTTTTTTAGTAAAATAGTTCATTACACTCGCCCCAATGTGGTAGTCAGTTCTTTTGGCATAATCTCCAATATTTGAAGTGATGTAATCGGCGAACCATTCTGTATTAACATAATTAGAAACTTGAAGTCGATATTGTCCTCCTACGCCGAAACCTGTATTCCCAAAATCACCACCATTGAATGTACTGACAGTACTGCGAATTCCCATAGAGAACATCCCGCTTTGATTTTTACGAATTTTGAGAGGTTGGCTGTAGCCAAATGAGGGCACCAATAACAGTGCTAAGATTAGTTTTTTCATTCTTCTATAGTTTATTGGTTGTTGCCTTATTACAACGTTAAAATAACGCAACTTATTATGCGCGCCTAATTATACCGTAAAAAAAAATGCGGTAACTATACCGCATTTTTTTAACATATCACAACTGATTTCAATCAGAAAAACGTTCGATAACCTCCTGTGTTACTCCAGTATTAGAGAATCCTCCATCATGAAACAAATTTTGCATCGTCACATATTTCGTTAGGTCAGAAAAAAGAGAAACACAATAGTCGGCACATGCTAAGGCAGATGCATTTCCTAAAGGAGACATTGCTTCAGAATAATTTATAAATTCATTAAACCCTTTCACCCCACTTCCAGCAGTCGTCATTGTTGGTGACTGAGAAATAGTATTTACACGAACTTTTTTAGCAATTCCATAATGATAGCCGAAACTTCTTGCTATAGATTCTAAGTATGACTTATTATCCGCCATATCGTTATAATCAGGAAAAACTCTTTGTGCTGCGATATAAGTCAAGGCCAGAATCGACCCCCACTCACTCATTGCATCTAACTTCATGGAAGTCTGCAAAACTTTATGAAATGAAAGCGCAGAAACATCAAGTCCTTTTACCGTAAAATCGTAATTTTCATCAGTATAATGTCTTCCCTTGCGTACGTTTATAGACATTCCAATAGAATGCAAAATAAAATCAATTTTTCCTCCAAGAATTTCCATGGATTCTGAAATTAATTTTTCTAATTCCTCTACGCTTGTTGCATCGGCTGGGATTACCTTACTCCCTGTTTTCTCAGCTAATTTATTAATCTCCCCCATTCGCATAGCGATAGGCGCATTAGTCAATACAAACGTCGCTCCTTCTTCATGAACACGTTCAGCAACCTTCCAGGCAATCGATTGCTCATTTAGAGCTCCGAAAATAATACCTCTTTTACCTTTTAAAATGTCGTTTGCCATAATCCTTAAAACTTTGTAATACAAATTTAGAATAATCTCTTAACTATCACTGAGCAATTTCCAATTCTAATCCATCATAGGCAACGTAGACATTCTCTGGTAGTAATCCCTCAATTTCCTCATGGGTTCCGAACAAGTGTGATACATGTGTCAAATAAGCTTTTTTAGGTTTAATATCCTCAATAAAAGCCAATGCTTCCTCCAAAGTGAAATGAGATAAATGAGCTTCCCTACGAAGTGCATTTACCATCAAAATCTTTGTCCCCCTTATCTTACAACGCTCCTCCTCCGACACAGTTTTAGCATCGGTTATGTAGGTAAAGTCATTAAAACGAAAGCCTAATACCGGCATTAAATAATGTATTACCTCAATTGGCTCGAACTCCAAATTGCCAGGTAAAACAAATCGCTTTTCTTTGGATATAATATTCAAATTAATAGAAGGGATTCCGGGATAACTATCTTTTGCAAAAATATAGTGAAACTCTCGTCTTAACGCAGTCTCAACAGAGGTAGAACAAAAAACTTCCATGTCTCTTTTTTCTGCAAAATTAAAAGCTCGAACATCATCAAGTCCGGCCACATGATCTTTATGCTCATGCGTATAAATTACGGCAGATAGACTTTTAACGTTATAAGTTAACATTTGCTGTCTGAAGTCGGGACCTGTATCTATTACGTAATTATGTCCTTCATTAGAAATCATTATCGAGCTTCTTAACCTTTTATCTTTAGTACAAACTGAAGAACATACTTGACATTCACAAGCAATTACAGGTACCCCTTGAGATGTTCCAGAACCTAAAACAGTTACTTTCATTTAATAGGCAATTGATTTTGTTTAAGAAGAGATTTGACGATCATTTAATAATCGGAATATAATAATCATCCAGGCAGTAATCATTAGTACACCACCAAATGGTGTAACAGGTCCAAAAAACTTTAGCGACACTCCCAAAAGAGGTTGAATTGCTAAAAAATAGATCGAAACACTAAAGAATAGAACGCCAATTATTAGAATTCGAAAAGGCCATTTTAAACTAAAATTCATCTTATCAACATTGAAGCCCAACACCAGTAAAGCGATTCCATTATACATTTGATATCGAACTCCAGCCTCAAAAGAAGTCAATTTCTCTATAGGCAACCTTTCTTTTAACGCGTGCGCTCCAAATGCTCCAAGAATGACAGCTATCACAATTAATATCATTCCTATTATTACAATTTTCTTATTCATGTTTTTAATTTTAAAGTGAATTCTAAAACTTCACTCCACCCTTTCCATTTACCATAGTCACCAATCGTTTCATTATGCCATATAAAAATAAAATCTCCTCCAAAACGATCAACCTCAGAATAGAGCTGTGAAATTAATTCTTTACTCTCTTCTGTTGTTAACCCCATATACTCATTCAATGTTCCATCCATATAAGAAAACGGATGTATCATTAATTCACTGATTCGATCAGCTTTTAAGTCAAACCACCTATGAGGCCTTGCAGTTCCAGATCGGAAACCAGTTGATTCTGCAAACCCCATTGAAAACTCATGTTTAAACCCAGTTTTTTCAAGGTTTGAGTATGTATAATTAAGATCGAATCGTAAAAAATGTTGCCGTGATTTTTCCACCGCAGTTTCTAAAATGCTTTCGAGGCGTTTCTTTTCTTCAATAAGTTTTCCAACTTCTCCATTAGAAGCATAACTTGGATGTAGGTTTACATCAGCAACCTCTCCGATTTTTCTAATCAAATTTTGGTGCGCTGGAACAGCAACTGATAAATTTCGATCTTTGGGAGCTAGATCCGCCACTAACCAGAAAACTTTGGTAAACTCATTTTCTCTAGCAACCTTAATGATCTTATCAAAAGTATCATAGGGATCAACACCTCCTCTTTTAACCGATTTCCTTTCTTTTATTCGTCCCCAGTCGAGACGTAAATAATCTCTGGCTATGGATAAATTTTGTCGTTTCCCTTTTTTGAGTTTATACGCATAGGTATTATCAATATCAAACGACGGAATAAGATTTACCCCGCGAACAATTTCGTGATGTTCTACTCCTACAAACTTCAAAATTATCTCGGCCCAACGATCACTAACCGCTTTATTTATCCAATCCCATTTTTGTAAAACACTTAATTCAAAGGGATATCTGCCATGTTCATCTCTCTGCACAGATAAATACTCTTCATAACGAGACAATGTAAAAAAGATAGAGGCTATTGGATCGGAACAACCATCTATAACCATGCACTCCTCTCCATTAAAATCACCAAGATCAAACTGATGTTGACCCACTCCCTTTTCGAAAAGGAGTCTACAAGAATCAATTTTGAATTTTTGAGCTACATCTGTTCCGTAATATAATTTTCTATTATTACTAGACTGAAATAATTCTTTATCGGTTATTAAGTTGTAACTTATTCCTCGTGCTTCAAAAATGAACCCCATAGTATACTCTATCCTAGTGGTAATATCATCTACAAGAACATCTACCATTATAATTGAGTTACTATTTTTTTACAAATAAATTCTGCAGCCTTACCATCTCCATAGAATGAAGGATAAGTAAAATTCTTCGTCGATGACAACTTCTCATATGCAGATACAATTCTATCATGATCCGCATCTGTAAGGATAGCATTGCCATTTTCAACAATTTCCACCCACTCTGTTTGGGGCCGAAGAATGACACATGGTTTCTTAAAGAAAAAAGATTCCTTCTGCAATCCTCCACTATCCGTGATAATCAATCGAGCATTCTTTTCTAAAGCAATTATATCCAGAAACCCCGCTGGCGGAACAATTTTTATTTGTTCTGACGATTGAACGGCTGCGTATAACTCAACTCCTAATTGATCCTTCATTAATTTTCTTGTCCTAGGATGTAACGGCAATACAACAGTCAAGTTGGAAGAACGAGATATAGTAAGTAAAGCATTAAAAATAGACCCCATATTCGACTTTACATCAGTATTTGAATCACGATGTACGGTACAAAGAATAAAAGAATCCTTATCTAAACTTAAGTCTTTTAATATGGTCGATTTCTGATCTGAGACATCGGAAAAATACATGCTATTATCAAACATAATATCTCCACAATGATATACTTGAGGCGAATCTATATCAGCTTTATCAGTAACACTCATCGAAAATCCCTCCCGTATTAAGTTATCCACACCAACGGTCGTTGGCGTAAACAATAAAGTTGACATATGATCACAGGCTATTCGATTAAGCTCCTCTGGCATGGATTTATTAAAGCTTCTTAAACCGGCTTCAATGTGAATCACTGGAATATGAATTTTAGCCGCCCCTAAAGCTCCAGCAACTGTTGAATTAGTATCGCCATAAACTATTATGGCACTCGGCTCCTCTTTTAAAAAAATATCTTCAAGACCGACAAGCATTTTCGCTGTTTGATCTCCATGACTCCCACTTCCAACATTCAAATTATAATTAGGCTTTGGAATTTTCATTTCATCAAAAAACACTTTTGACATGTTTTCATCATAATGCTGTCCAGTATGCACAATTATTTCTTCCAATTCATCAGGAAAATGCTCGGAAATTGCCCTGCTGATTGCAGATGATTTGATGATTTGTGGACGGGCTCCTACAATTGTTATGATCTTTTTTTTCAATTTCCTAATAATTACGTTATCAACCCTTCATCTGCAAAGCTAAAGTAATTAATATCTGAAAATATCAGATGATCTAGAATTTTCAAGTCAATAAATTTACCGAATTCCACTAAAGATGTGGTCAATTTAAGATCCGAAGTACTTGGTTTAAGTTGACCACTAGGATGATTATGTGCGAGAACCAATGAGCTTGATTTCAATTCTAATGCTCGATGGAAAATTACCTTTCCGTCCGCCACTGTACCCGAAATTCCGCCTTTTGAAATTTGCTCGCTCGTAATCACTTCATTCGCTCTATTTAGAAAAAGCACATGAAACTCTTCATGCGTCAAATCTAATAATTTTGACAAAAGATAATTATATGCATCATGAGATGATTTGATTTTCAAATTCTTCCTGATTGCGACTCCTTTTCTACGTCTAGCGATCTCCATTGCGGCGTATATTGTTACAGCCTTAGCCTCACCAATTCCTTTGAAACTCATTAAATCAATAATTGATTTTCTAGATAACTCGGCTAAATTGTTTTCAGACTCATTCATGATTTGTTGAGCTAATTGAACCGCGGAAAGTTCGCGTGTACCTGATCCTATAAGGATTGCTAATAATTCTGCGTCTGACAAAGCAGACCTCCCTTTCAATAAAAGCTTCTCACGAGGCCGATCTTCTTCCGCCCATTCCTTGATAGTAGTCAATTGCATGAATCAATATTTAGTAGTTTTTCTGCGTAAAATGACGCTTCCTATTTAAAATAAGAAATATATTTCGCTCACGGCACAGTTATTGACATTTCAATTGTTAACAAAAGAATGCATACACATCTAGTTATAGCAATCATCAAATTAACTTTGGTTTCACCTCAAGAAAAACAGAAAATGAAGAACTTAGGAGTCCTAATTTTAATAAGTCTTACAACTTATTTCTGCCAAGCACAGCAATATACATTGAGTTCTTACCTTGATAAAGATTTGGTTCTTGATAAAAAAGTTGACAGTGTTTTCAACTCACTAGATCAAAAAGCAATTGTGGCACAACTATTAATGCCTGCGGTAGGAAGATTAGGAAGAACAGAGGACACTCTAAAAGCCTATATTGAAGATGGTTGTATTGGTGGAGTACTATTATTGAACGGAAGCAAAACTCAATTCACCAATTGGGTCAGCACATTCAATGAAATGACTTCAGAACGAAATCAACTTCCTTTTCTGTATTCTGCAGATGCTGAACCAAGTTTAGTTAATAGAAAAATTACGGGCACAACCATCGTTCCTAGAGCGAATACAATTAAATCAATTGAAGAAACAAAAAAAGTCGCCGAAACAATTTCGAATGATCTTAACGATATAGGAATTAACTATAATTTTTCTCCAGTAGTTGATATGTCAGCAAATAAAACCGTCGGGTACAGAGGATTTGGAACTAAGCCAGAAAATATCATTCCATTTTCTAATGCATTTATTGCTCAATCTCAAAAGCAAAACATCATTTCAACGGCCAAACACTTTCCTGGCCATGGGCTAGTCACAGGAGACACCCATAAATCACTTCAAGTGATCAATGGAGAAATGAAAGAGTTGAAAAATTATCCTCCACTCATTGAAAAAGGGGTTCTTTCTATCATGGTAGCGCATATTGCAGTGACAAATAATTCAGAATATGGAACCAACGGAATGCCAGCTACAACATCGGAAACAATCATCACAAAACTTCTTAGAGATAGCCTTGGTTTTGAAGGGCTTATCGTAACAGACGCTATGAATATGGGAGGGGTTTCTAAGATCCCAAACGCATCGTCAAAGGCCATAGCTGCAGGGTGTGATATTGTCCTAATGCCAAAAAATGTTCGAGTTGCCCACAAGGAAATTTCTGAATTGTACACTAAGGATGTAGAGTTTAGTAAAAAAGTGAATATGGCAGCTAAGAGAATTATTCGAATGAAAATTTGTCTCGGACTAATCCTTTAAATATTAGCAAGTTATAATACTTGTAATTGCGCTCATTTTTTAATTAACCCCTTAATTAATAATTTAAAAACATTCTCTTAACTTTGAGAACCATGCCCGTAGCGCAAATTCAGCAAATAGTACATCAGTTTGATAAAATTCATTTAGAAGAAATGGATCGAGTTCAATTAATGAATCGAGTGGATACTAAATTCACTTTTTCTATGGAAAAGCTAACGGAATTACTTCCGATCCTTGCTAAAGACTATCAAGTTCTAGAAGTTAATGGAATTTTACTCTCAGAGTACGAGAGTCTGTATTACGATGATCAGAAATTAAGCTCATATATGAATCATCACAGAAAAAGACTGGACAGATTTAAGGTTCGTTATCGAAAATATGTTAACTCAGATATTTCCTTTCTTGAAGTGAAGCACAAAAAAAATGGCCGAACAGATAAGTCGCGAATACCCGCAAAAGACATCCCAAATGAAATGTCTAATGAAGAAGCACTTTTTGTTCGTGAACAAGGATTGGTTGGTGATAAACTCATACCTAGTTTAATGAATGGATTCAAAAGAATCACACTTGTTAATAAAACAATGAATGAGCGATTAACTTTAGATATCGATCTTACTTTTCAATGGGAAGGAAAAACAAAAAGAGTTGAAAATGTTGTAATAGCAGAGCTTAAACAGGAAAGAGTGATACGGAACTCCCCTTTTTATGCTTTGATGAAAAAAAATCTTATCCGGCCATTAAAAATGAGCAAATATTGTATTGGAATTGTCACCATTTATGGCAAGGACAATGTTAAATACAATAGATTCAAAAAGAAATTATTAAAAATCAAAAAAATACAAAACAATGCCGCTTAGCACCCCCTTAAAATCATTCACTGAGATAATGAATCTGACGTGGATTGATGACGACTTTTACACTCTTTTATTGAGAATGGTCGTGAACATTACCTTCATGACAATAGTGATTCGGTATTTGTATTATCCGAACACGAAACGAAAGGACTACCTCTTTACGTACTACCTGATTGGAATGATCACTTTTTTCCTATGCTTTGGGCTGAAAAAATTGGACATAGATACTGGAATGGGGCTGGGACTCTTTGCTATTTTCGGCATTATACGCTACAGAACTGATGCCATTGAAATTAAAGAGATGACGTATCTCTTTGTTATCATTGGCGTAAGTGTTGTCAATTCGTTAGCTTCAAACAAGATTAGTTTAGCAGAAATGGGATTAATTAACGTCAGTGTGATAGCACTGACCTTTGGTCTGGAATATGTTTGGCTTATTAAACATGAAACTAGAAAAACTATTGTTTACGAGCGTATAGACTTGATTAAACCAGAACATTACGAAACAATGTTAACTGACCTTCAAGATCGAACAGGCCTTGCAATTAACCGTTTCGAAGTGGGTAAAATCAATTTCCTTGACGACACCGCGCAAGTACGAATTTTCTATTTTGCGGATGATCAGGCATTATCTGACTACCATAATGATTAAATTTACGTGTGACAATGCGTAAATGAAAAAATTAAGGCTTCTTCTTCTTCCTTTTAGTTGGATCTACGGATCCATAACAGCTCTGCGAAATGTATTGTATGACACCGGAATATTGAAGACATATACCATACCCAATAATTCAATTTGTGTAGGAAACCTATCTGTTGGTGGCACAGGAAAAACACCTCATGTTGATTTAATCGCAGGCCACTTCATTAGTCAACACAAAAGTGTAGCCACCTTAAGCAGAGGTTACGGAAGGTCGACAGAAGGCTTGTTAGAGGCTACACAAAAATCTACTGCTGCCGAAATCGGTGATGAACCGCTACTCTATAAATCCAAATACGGTAAGAATCTACGCGTTATTGTTTCCGAAAAAAGAATTGATGGGGTTAAATACATTCAAAAAAACACTCCTAATAACACAATCATTCTATTGGATGACGCATTTCAACATAGAGCAGTAAAGGCTGGACTAAACATAATAATAACGGAATATTCCAATTTATTCATTGATGACTTTCATCTACCCGCTGGAAATCTACGGGAATGGAAATCAGGTATAAAGCGTGCAGACATTATTATCGTCAGTAAATGTCCAGTTATAGAAAGTGAAGAAAAAGAAGTCATTTCAAATCGGCTTAATTTCGATCCTACTAAAATTTTCTTTTCTCACATAGATTATGGAAAATTCAAGGGGTTTAGCACTCAGACTGTTGCCACAATAAAAAATATTCTACTTGTTACCGGAATTGGTAACCCTGCCCCACTCCTAGGACATTTGAATCTACAATACAATGTAATGCACTTAAGATTCAAAGATCATCATGCTTTTACCCCAAAAGACATAGCCGAAATTCATGAAAAATTTGATAGCTTTGCAAGTCATAATAAAATCATATTAACGACGGAAAAAGACTATGTACGTTTAAGAGGTTTTTCACAAATTGAAACGAATAAAAATCATTGGTTTTATCAGCCAATAACAACCATAATTGACGAACTAGAAGAATTTAATCTGCTATTAGATGAACATGTTAAAAACGTTTAAAGAATCATACGAATACATTCAATCAAAAACTGATGTAAAACCATCAGTAGGTATAATATTGGGCACTGGTCTAGGTGGGCTAGTGAAGGAAATCAACGTGATTGATGAAATTCCATACAAAGACATTCCTAATTTCCCAGTTTCTACAGTTCAAAGTCACTCTGGGAAATTGATTTTTGGAGAATTGGGAGGCAAACAAGTTGTAGCAATGCAAGGTCGTTTCCATTTCTACGAAGGTTATACAATGAAGGAAGTTACCTTCCCAGTTCGTGTCATGAAATTCCTTGGGATAGAAAGACTTTTTGTAAGTAATGCCTCTGGTGGTGTTAACCCAGATTATGAAATTGGTGAAATAATGATCTTGAATGATCATCTCGACCTCTTCCCTGCACACCCTTTAATTGGTAAAAATTATGATGAATTGGGACCGCGATTCCCTGACATGTCGCAACCATATGATCATAAGATGATTGCCTTAGCCAAAGAAATTGCCAAAGAAAACGACATACGAATAGCAGAAGGTGTATATGCAGGTTTAACAGGCCCAACATTAGAAACACCAGCAGAATATAAATATGTACGTGTAATTGGTGCAGATACTGTCGGCATGTCTACAGTGCCAGAAGTTATCGTCGCGAGACATATGGACATCCCATGTTTTGCAATTTCAATAATTACTGACCTAGGCGTTCCAGGGAAAATTCAAGAAACAAGTGTTGAAGACGTTATTGCCGTTGCCAACAAGCAGGAACCGAAAATGACGATCATAATGAAAGAACTAATATCACGCGTGTAATCTATGACACCTGAAATACGATCAAAATATCAAGCAGTAATCGGACTAGAAGTTCATGCACAGATGTTAACGAAAACAAAGGCGTATTCTTCTGATGTTAATGAGTTTGGAGCAACGCCAAATACTAATGTTAGTGTTGTTACGCTTGGGCATCCTGGTACATTGCCTAGAATGAACAAACAAACAATTGATTACGCCATTAAACTTGGGTTGGCATGTGGAAGTGATATCGCTGAACACCAAAACTTCGACAGAAAAAATTATTTCTATCCAGATTTACCAAAAGGCTATCAAATAACACAGGATAAAACTCCAATTTGTAGTAACGGACAAATTTTCATCAAAGATGCGAATGGCAATGATAAAGTTATTGGTCTTACCCGTATCCACATGGAGGAAGATGCTGGAAAAAGTATTCATGATGTTGATGTATATGACACCCTGGTGGATTTAAATAGAGCTGGTGTTCCTTTACTTGAAATAGTTTCAGAACCTGACTTAAGAACTTCTGATGAGGCATATGACTACCTGACTGAGGTTCGAAAACTAGTGCGCTACTTAGGTATTTGTGATGGTAACATGGAAGAAAGCTCGTTGCGTTGCGATGCAAACGTATCCGTTATGCTGAAAGACGCTAGTGAGTTTGGCACTAAAGTGGAGGTTAAAAATATGAACTCCATTCGAAATGTTCAAAAAGCTATAGAATTTGAAATCAGTCGCCAAATAGAGGCAATAGAAAATAATGAAATCATTGCTCAAGAAACCAGATCATTTGATGCGTTAAAAGGAATTACAATTTCCATGCGATCTAAAGAGGCTGCCAATGATTACCGTTTTTTTCCTGAACCTGACTTGCTTCCAATTGTCATTAAACAAGAAAATATTGAGGCCATAAGAAAGGAAATGCCTCCTTTGCCTCGTGAGCTATATTTAAGGTATACCAATGAATTAGAACTATCTTCATATGATGCCTACAACTTAACGGATAGTAAGGAAATAGCACTCTATTACGAAGAACTCATTAAACACACTAAGAACTATAAGACTGCTGCCAATTGGATGATGGGAGATATAAAATCCTTCTTGAATCAGAATGGATTGGAGATTGAAAGCTTCCCTATTTCACCAAAAACAATTGCTGAGCTAATTCAAATTATTGACTCAGGAAAGGTTTCGTCATCCGTGGCTTCCCAAAAGTTATTCCCAGAATTACTCAAAAAGCCATCATCTTCTCCTTTAGATCTTGCCGAATCAATGAATTTAATTCAAGAATCTGATGAAAATTCTATTTTGACATACATTGAAGATGTAATTAAGCAACACCCTAATGAAGTTGAACGTTATAAAGGTGGCGAAAAACAACTCGTTGGTTTTTTTATGGGACAATTGATGAAGGTGTCAAAAGGTAAAGCTGATCCAAAAGCAGCAAATCAATTGATGCGACAAACGCTTGATAAATTATGATAAAGTACTTTATATTCATTTTAACCTCAATAGTTTTATTCACTTCTTGTTCTAACGAAGACTCAGTGGGTGCTGCAGATGAAGTTGATAACACTAAAGACAATTTTACTATTGTTGGAAATGTTTCCGATGCCCCTAATACGATCTTCTATTTAGAAGCTCAAAGCCAACAAGGAACAATCAATATTTCTCAGGTTACATCTGATGATCAAGGTAAATTCAAAATGACAGGAAACGTTCCTGGGTTAGGAATGTATCAGTTGAGAATGGGTGAAATCCCAAACAATGTATTACTACTGACACTAGTCCCTGGAGATGAATTTAAACTAAAAGCTACGACTGCAACCTACTCAACAAAGCCGACAACATCAGGCACAAAATGGGCGAAGGTTATGGGTGAATACATTCAGGAAGTGACCAAGTTCAGGGAAGAACAAAACAAGTTGCTTGTTTTGCAAAGTGAAGGAAGTGTCACCGACGAAGAATTACAAAAGAAATATTTAGTATTGAAAAAAGAGATTGATGATTTCGCGCTTTCAAACTTAAAGACTGATCCTGGAAATCCATTTAATATTGTGCTATCGACTTATGCAGTTCCATCAATGGATTTTCAAAATTGGAACCCTGAGTCCTTAAATATCTTAAGAAGAGTAGCTTCTGCGTTCTCAAAAAATTATCCAGACTCTCCTATCAGTGCTACCCTATCAAATCAGGTTTATCAAATTGAAATTGCCTACAATCAACATGTTGCAAACAATTCTGGTACCCGTGTGGCACCAGAAATTGCATTAAAGAATCCTAACGGACAAGAAATTCGACTCTCCTCACTTCGTGGGAAGTACGTACTCGTTGATTTTTGGGCATCTTGGTGCACTCCTTGTCGTCGAGAAAGTCCTAATGTTGTGAGGATGTATAATAAATATAAAGACCAGGGATTTACAGTTTACTCCGTTTCTTTAGATGACAATGGTGATGCGTGGAAAGCAGCTATTGAAAAAGACGGACTGATATGGCCAAATCATGTGAGTGATTTGCTCCAATGGAAATCACCAATGCCCCAATTATACGGTTTTAACGGTATCCCTTACACTGTTTTAGTGAATCCTGAAGGGAATATTATTGGAACTGGCCTTCGTGGAGAAGTTTTGGAACAAAAATTGAAAGAGATTTTCAAAAAATAAAAATTATGAAAAAAGTACTATTCCTATTATTCATTACTTGTTCGCTGGCCTCATGGGGACAGGTTACCGCTAAAATTTCAGGAAATATTTTTAATGCACAATCTGATTCTGTCTATTTAGCTCAGTTTTACGGTACACATTACAAAAATTACTTTGGTGGCACTATAAATGAAAAGGGCAATTTTGAAATTGAAGGAACTGTTCCTGTGATGGATTACTATGTTCTACGGATAGGTGATTCTCATGTCAACTTAATTATTCGTGATAAAAGTGACATAAAGATATATGGAGACGGAGCAAAACTAAACAGCTTCGTGAACATTGTAAACAGTGAAGAATCATCAAATTTATATAAATACGTTCAGACACTTAATCAATGGACAAATAGGAGTAATCAAGCAACTGCCGAAATAAAAGCGAATCCAGCTAAAGGTGATTCCATCAATACTTTGTTGAAAAGTGAATTTCAAAAGTTTCAAGCAGAAACAAAATCGTTTATAACAAGAAACCCTAATTCTCCAGCCTTATTCGCGGCTTTGAGCGGGATCAACGCACAAGCGGATTTTGGGACCTACGAATCGGTTGTTAAGCAATTAATAAGTTCTTTCGGTGGCTCACCCAAGATTCAATCCCTTGAAAAAAATTACCTTGCTTTAAAAGCTCAAATGCAAGCAAATGATAAATTAGCACCAGGCAAGGAAGCGCCTGACTTTGAAGAAGTAATGCCTGATGGATCATCAATGAAGCTTTCTGATCTTCGCGGAAAAGTAGTTCTCTTGGATTTTTGGGCATCTTGGTGCGGACCATGTAGAAGAGAGAACCCGCATGTTGTTGAATTGTATGAGAAGTATAAGGAAAAAGGATTCACAATTATGAGTGTTTCTTTGGATAAAGACAAGCAACGTTGGTTGGACGCTATAGAAAAGGATAATCTTTCTTGGCCTTACCATGTTAGTGATTTAAAATTTTGGTCAAGTAAAGCCGCGCGTCTTTATGGAGTTTCTGGAATACCTTTCACAGTTCTGATTGATCAAGAAGGGAAAATTATTCGAACAAAATTAAGAAGCCCACAACTTGCCCAGGAATTGTCTCGTTTATTCGACTAAGCTGAATGAATACTGAATCGAAAAAAATCTATTTTGCCTCTGATTTTCATCTGGGTGCACCTAATTACGAATCTAGTTTAATTCGCGAAAAAAAAATCATCGCGTGGTTAGAGCACATTGAACCAACAGCACTTGAAATTTATTTAGTTGGAGATCTTTTTGATTTTTGGTTTGAGTATAAAAGAGCCGTGCCACGTGGTTTTGTTCGTCTACTTGGGAAAATCGCCGAATTAACGGACAAAGGAATTCCAGTTCATTTATTTACTGGAAACCATGATATGTGGATATTCGACTATCTACCAAAAGAAATTGGAGTATCACTCTATAGAGCCCCTATCCAACGAGAGTTTTTTGGGAAAAAATATTTTATTGGTCATGGTGATGGACTAGGACCTGGTGATAAAGGCTACAAATTTTTAAAAAAGGTGTTTGCGAATAAGTTCTGTCAATGGTGTTTCGCTCGATTACACCCCAACTTTGGAATCTGGCTCGCAGACAAGTCCTCCAAAACAAGTCGTGCTAAATCAAAAGGACAAGATGAGAAGTTCCTTGGCGAAGATCGTGAATGGCTGATTCAATTTTGCAGAGATGAGCTAAAAACTAACAAGGTTGATTATTTTGTATTTGGACATCGTCACCTTCCACTTGAATATAAATTGAATGAAAATTCAATTTACTATAACCTCGGTGAATGGATTAACTACTGCACCTATCTTGAAGTAGGTGTCGATTCGGTAGCATTGAAAGAATGGAAGTAATCTTCATAAATATTTGAGTAAAGTCATTTATTAATCTCCATTTCTATGCTATATTAGCTTGTCATTAAAGAACAACCTCAAGTTATGAGCGAAATTACAACTGATTGGTCACGTCAAGAATTCAAAGCATATCTTTTATCTTATGCAGCAAACTCAAATTATTTCGAAGCAGAAGAAGAAGCAGATATGATTCATAACATTGTATCTGACAGTGCCTACAAAAGAATTCATAAAGAATTGGCCAAGGACAATGATTACCAAAGCCTACAAAAAATCATGTATAATCTTGATAAGTTTAACTACTCAAAAGAAGAAATCCATGTATTGGTAGAAGACATACAAAAGTTATTTTTAGCTGATGGCGAAATTGATCTTTTGGAATCCAACTTCTTTCATGCCTTAAAACGACTGATCGATTAATCTCTAAGTGATGACAGTGCGGTTTACATTCCAGGACCACCCATTCCTTTGAACTGCTTCATCATCTGACGCATATTCTTCGGATTACTCATCATTTTCATCATTTTCTTAGTGTCAGTGAATTGCTTCATCAACTTATTCACTTCTTGGATATTTGTACCACTTCCTTTTGCTATTCGATTTTTTCGAGGTCCGTTGATTAAATCAGGATTAGAACGTTCTTTGGGAGTCATCGAATAAATGATCGCTTCAATGTGCTTAAATGCATCATCTTCAATCTCAACATCCTTCATGGCCTTCCCCATTCCAGGAAGCATTCCCATTAAATCTTTAACATTACCCATTTTCTTCACTTGATGAAGCTGTCCAAGGAAATCATTGAAATCAAATTGATTTTTCTTAATTCGCTTTTGAAGTTTTCGTGCTTCTTCTTCATCAAATTGTTCCTGAGCTCTCTCTACAAGTGATACAATATCTCCTTTACCTAGAATTCTATCAGCCATTCGAGAAGGATAGAACACATCTAATGCATCCATCTTCTCTCCTGTACCAACGAACTTGATAGGCTTGTTAACAATTGACTTGATAGATAGTGCAGCACCACCTCTTGTATCACCGTCAAGCTTTGTAAGAACTACTCCGTCAAAGTTAATTCGATCATTAAAGGCTTTTGCTGTATTAACTGCATCTTGACCAGTCATTGCATCCACCACGAACAATGTTTCAGTCGGTTGGATTGCATTTTTCACATCAGCAATCTCAGACATCATTTTCTCGTCAACAGCTAATCGACCAGCGGTATCAATAATTACAACGTTGTACCCATTACTTTTAGCGTGTTGTATCGCGGCTTGAGCAATTTTAACGGGATTCTTCTCCTCTCTATTCGAATAAACTTCAATTTCAAGCTGTTCACCTAAAACATGTAATTGGTCGATTGCCGCTGGACGATAAACATCACAAGCAGCAAGAAGAGGTTTCTTACCCTTTTTATCTTTAAGATAACTACCAAGTTTACCGGAAAAAGTTGTTTTCCCTGAACCTTGAAGACCGGACATAAGGATAATTCCGGGATTCCCCTTGATATCAATGTCGACTTCATTTCCTCCCATCAATTCAACCAACTGCTCATGGCAGATCTTGATCATTAATTGACCTGGGGAAATAGAAGTTAAGACGTTCTCACCTATCGCTTTTTCTTTAACGGTATTTGTAAACTCCTTAGCAGTCTTAAAGTTGACATCGGCGTCAAGCAAAGCTCTCCTCACCTCTTTCAGGGTCTCTGCTACATTGATTTCAGAGATTTGTCCATGTCCTTTAAGAACTTTAAACGCTCTCTCAAACTTATCCGTTAAATTTTCAAACATAATATTCAGAATTTCGGACTACAAAGTTAGAAAAAAGCAAGGGTTACACGAAGGAATGTGACACTTAAAATGAATCCGTTTCAACCTCTGCAGATTTGGGCTTTTCTTCCCGAGCAATCTTAATATTGAAATAACCATAAATAATGGTCATGATTGGGCTAATCCAGTTGAAGAAACAGAACAATGCATATTCTCCTGTAGCAACCTGCAAAACAGTCGACTGAGCTGCGCCACAAGTATTCCATGGAAATAAAACTGAGGTTACAGTTCCAGAATCTTCCAAAGTCCTGCTCAGGTTCTCAGGTTTGAGTCCCCTCTCTTTATACGTGTCCGCAAACATACGACCCGGCACTACAATGGCCAAATATTGATCTGAGGCAGTTGCGTTAAAAAACACACAGGTCCCTGCTGTTGTAGCAATCAGTGATCCTGTTGATTTCGCAAACATAACAACACTTCTAGTTATTTTTTGGAGTAGTCCGCAAGCTTCCATAACACCTCCAAAAATCATTGCGCAAATTATCAACCAAATAGTATTCATCATTCCCGCCATTCCTCCAGTAGTAAAAAGTTTTGGAAGGCGTCCATACATATCTGAATCTATTGCTAGCAATTCCATGTATTTTGGATCGGTGTCTGATAACAAACTAATTTCACCGAACATTGTATCAACGGATGCCTTATACGCAGCATACAAATAGTCTCCACTAACTGTAGATACCATTTCAACGACATCTGGTTGGAAAATAATAGCTCCTAGAGCACCTAATACAGACCCAATAAACAAAGCCGGTATTGCACTTACCTTCATTATAATCAGAATAATAACGATCGCAGGAACAATAAATAATATAGGAGAAATGTAGAATTTCGAATCAATTAACTCTAGAATTGGCTCAATACTCCCGGATGCCTTGTCTGCTCCCATTGTAAACCCAAGAATTAAAAAAATAATTAGCGTGATAATGATTGTTGGAACCGTTGTCAATGTCATGTAACGTATGTGTGTGAATAGGTCTGTACCCGCCATCGCAGGGGCTAAATTGGTTGTATCCGATAGTGGCGACATCTTGTCTCCAAAATAGGCTCCAGAAATAATAGCTCCTGCTACCACCCCTTGATTTAATCCTAATACTGTCCCTATTCCTAATAAAGCCAAACCAACAGTTGCTATTGTACTCCATGAACTGCCCGTTGCGACAGCAACAATAGCACTAACAATACAGGCAGCAAACAAAAAAATGGTAGGGTTTAATATTTTTAGTCCATAATAAATCATTGATGGAACAATCCCCGAAATCATCCAAGTTCCTGCAAGAGCACCGATAAGCAAGAGAATAATTAATGCTGGAAGTGCGGACTTAATACTTTTCACTATTCCATCCTGTAATTGATTCCAAGTGTACTTCAAACGAAAGCCAATCATCGCGGCCACAGAACCCGCAAAAAGAAGTGCGATTTGGTTTGGACCGTAAGTTGCATCTTCACCGTAAATTTTAACATTCAAAACTAGCATAAGTACCAAAACCATAATTGGTAACAATGCGAGCATAAATGAAGGTGTTTTCGTCTTAGAAGTCATTTTCAATAAAATAATGGAGCCTTTAAGCGACTCAAAATTACGTAAATTAATTTAGGGATTTTTCCTTTTTTCTTGGTCGATAGAACACCAATAATAGCACTGGTAAAATCATTAAATCTGCAATAAGGGCTACAAGCAAAGTAATACAAAGAAGAAGCCCTAAGTAGAATGTTCCTAAAAAACTAGAGAAAACCAACAACAAGAATCCTGCACACAAAATTAAGGTTGTAAGGACCATTGCTTTTCCAGTAGTCAGATAACTTCGCTTTAAAGCATAAAGTTTTCCTTTTCCCTTAAGAAGTTCATGTTTGAATTTACCTAAAAAATGGATCGTATCATCCACTGCGATTCCAAAAGCAATCGTAAAGATTATTGAAGTACTTGTTTTCAACTCAACTCCCCAATACCCCATTATTCCAGCAATAAACAATAACGGTAGTACATTTGTTATTATGCTAATCACCAAAATAGTTCCAGAACGGTAAATTAAGCCAATAATAAGGGCTACAATTAATATTGAAATACCTAATCCTCGAATCAAACTAACCGATAAATACTTCAAGTTTTTATCAACCAAATGGGCTGTTCCCGTTAACTGATAATCAACCACTCCATTTAGATTGTAACCTTCAAGAAATTTAAAAAGTGCGTCATTCTTCTTCGTTATCGCCGTATTACCAATATCTGAAATTGTACCGCTAATGCGCGTTACCATTTGCGTAGTATCCATCAAAGTAAAGACAAAATCTCCACCATCGACAATTCGAATATTCCTTCTATAAGATTTGAACTTACTATTAGAGTTTGGAAGAGCATAATACTCTTTACTTCCAGCATGCGCTGATCTATTCACAACTTTATACGTCGTTACGAGAGAGTTCTTAATTGTAATTCCATATGTTCCGGTTAAATACTGCTCAACCGTGTCTAGAGTTTCAATAAACTCTCTATCCCAAACATTCTTGGTTGAATCATTCATTGTTACCACCAATTCAAAAGGCCGAACTCCTCCATATTCCTCATCAAGAAAGTTGAAGTCCTGTTTTAAACTTTCGCTTTGTCGTAAATCATCTAACAAAAAATTATTTGTATTGATTTGTAACATCCCAATGACACTCAATACGACAACAACACCAGTAACAATAAATATTGTTGTCTTTTGACGCATTACCATACCAAATCCAATCTCCAAGTACTTATGCCAGAAATTTCCCTTTTTCTTTTTCCGCACATAAGCCGGCCCAGGAAATAGATAGAACATTATTGGCAACATTGAAAATGTTAACACAAAAGCAAGTAAAACACCCGTCCCCATCACAACGCCAAACACCTGAATAGGCTCAATTCGAACAAAGTAGAGCGAATAGAATCCAATTGATGTAGTAACTGAGGTTAGAAACGTAGCTAATCCAACTTCACGTATAGCAATCATGATCGCATCATACGGCTTCTTTTCAACCCTTAGAACATCCAAATATCGAGAGACCAAGTGAATCACATCAGACATTGAAACAACAAACATAATTGTTGGCAGGACAGTTAAAATGATGTTTACAGGCGTTCCAAAAACTCCCATTCCTCCTACAACCCACACAAGCGACGAAACAATAATCAATTGAGGAATCAATACCCCCCAAATAGAACGAAAAGCAATTACAAGAAAAAGCACAATTAGAAAAGCACTCATTCCAACGAACAAGATCATTTCTACCATCATCTTGTCTATGTAATATTTTTGCTGAACGGTTCGCCCTGCTATACGAACCTTCTCGAAATCATAATCTTCAATAATTTTATTGAGATCAACAATTAGCTGATCACTTTTCTCCTTAGATAAATAATCCTTGTGCCGAAGAAAAATGCATAGAGAGCCACCATTCTCCGAAATGAGTGTGTTAATTAGTTCATCATTCTTGAATATGCGTAAAGAATCGCGTTCCGCATTAAAGTCACTAAAATCAATATAGGGTTTAGAAGTTGTCGTTCCAGTTTGGAACAAAAAATACTCTTCTTGATTCGTTATGGAATTAACAAAATTAACATTGTCGACCTTCTCAAATTCGTTAGAAATACTATTAACCTTCTTCAAAAATGATTTGTCAAAAATTCCAGCCTTTCGTTCTATAGCAATAAGCAAGAAGTCATTTTCAGATTGAAACTTCTCACGGAAATCCATGAAAAAACTCGTTTCTTCATCATCTAATGGAAAGAACTTTTCAAAATCATAATCTAGGTGAACATTCGTAACCTTATATCCTAAAAATGCCGTCAGAAGAACAAAGCACGTAAGTCCAATCCAAATGTATTTTTTAAATGTCGATTCTCCAACCATTTCTTTAGTCTACTCGTCTAGTGGGTGTCAAAGATAATGGCTTTGACAAATAACCGACTGTGATTCTCATTCTTTTGAAGATGATCGTCAATTTTATTAAGTTTGACCAAAATTAATATTATGAAAAAAACCTTACTATTCGCAGTGTTATCACTTGCTTTTTATGGAAATTCACAAATGACACAAGCCAATGAGGCTGCTATCGGCACAACCGTATCTATGTTTCTTTGTGATTCATTCGCAACAAATCTTGATGGAGTTAATGGAGCTTCTGCCATATGGGATTATACAACTCTAGGTGGGTATGACAATGAATTTAGAGATGTGAGCGTAGTCGATGCTTCAACAACAACGTATGCTTCTGATTTTCCAACATCAGCAACTGCAATCACTGTAGGAACTAATCTTACTTCATATTATAATTCAACAGCTTCTGAACGTTCTTCCCAAGGATTCGTTTTTTCTGAACCTTCGTTAGGAGATGTAATCGCTCAATTCAATGGTAACGAGGAGATTGTTGCAACATATCCTTTTGCTTTTGGAAACACGGTTAATGATGGATTTTCGGGTACAATCAACTACCTTACGACATTGTCAGCTTCTGCGACAGGAAGTGGTTATGCTAGTGTTGATGGTGAGGGGACATTGAATTTACCAAACGGGGTTTCATTGACAAACGTAATTCGATACAAATTGATAGACACTTCATGGGCAACAATTACTCTACCAATTCCATTGGGGGATATGGAGTTCATCCGTAGTCAATATGAATACTTCGATTATTCTAGTAGTAACCTTCCAGTTTTTATTCACTCAACGATCAAAGTGCAAAATGTAGGTGCGACTTCTCCACTTTCAGAGCAATCATTGGTGCTTTCTGCTTATGAGCCTGGATACTTGAACGTTCAAGATGCCGTTAACGTAGAATTTTCAGTTTACCCTAACCCTGCATCAGATGCTATAACAATTTCCGGAAACCTAGAAGCAAATTCAAATGCTACTGTTATTGATCAGAGCGGTAGAGTGGTAATTTCTTCTACCGTTTCAAACGGATCTTCAATAAACATTTCAGCACTTGAAACAGGTGTTTATTTTGTTCAAATTGAGAACAATGGATTAACAATTACTAAGTCAATCATTAAGAAATAATCAAATAATACTCTCTTAATACAATCAAACGAAAACCTTCCAGACTTCTGGAAGGTTTTTTTTGTGTATAATTTCGTGAATAGTTTTTTTTAGGGTGTTACCAAACGTTGCAATTCTTGTTATATTCGAACAACGATGATCCGCTTATGAAAATAGTTTACACAGCACTTTGCATCTTAGTGCCCCTTTTAGGTTATAGTCAAATCAATGAAGACCTAAACCCAGAAGAAAGGGCTTATTTATACCACATCGTAAAAAAGAGTCCAATTCTTAACAACAATTTCGGTCGATATTTTGACTATCAGGGACCTATTATTAAGTTTCCCAACCAGAAAATCAACTATGACTCAATAGAATTGATGATAATCAATCAACCTGACTTATTAGTTGTTCGCAAACAAGAAATTGCAAAATCTCCAAAAGGATTAATCGCAGAAGCTGCTAATAAGATGGCAATCTGGGAACTCAATAAAGTACTCTTAGCAAAACGCTCCAACCCAAAAGACCTCAAGCAATATAAAAATGAATATGCTCATTACGAGGAGCTTCTTCTCCAAAAATTGCCTCCAAATGCGCTAAAGGTGAAAGATGGAGTAAACAAGCCTCACTCTCGTCTCGATAATATAATGAATCCAGGCTTAACTTTTGATGAAAAGTTTATGCAATTGGAATCAATGCGATTTCTGACTCAAAACGATCAGCTTGTCACGCTAAATGCTTTGAATTACGCGGTGAACAACTATATTCAAAAACGTAGCCGTGAGATTTTCTTAGCTCTCGGAGGAAAATCGGAACGGTACACTAATATTCTTGTAGCTGCAGGAGATGGAAGCAGTACATCTGGCATTCTTGAAGAAAGAGAAAAAGATGAACGCGGACGATGGAATAAAGGCCTACCTAAGGCTGTAGGCTTGTTCCCGTACCAAGTCATCGTTGAATCTCATGAAGTAGGAAATGATCTTATCGCAATCGACGGAACTAGATCCAAGAAAATGGAAACAACTTTAGAACCTCGAAGATATACAGTTAACGATTTTAAAACCGCTGGTAATAATAAATTGACGAATGTCCATTTTGATGTCTGGGGATACAATTCAAAAAAACAAACTACCGTTGTCATAGAAAAAAATGGCCTTAACTATCACCTATTCGGGTCTGGAGAAACTCGTTTTCTTTCTCCAGATTCGTCTTTTGCAGAAGGAACTACCTTTCAGTCCATCATAAACGATTTGGAATTCAATAAGATTGCCAAATTACATGAAATGATCTACGGTAAGAAAGGCTTTGATTATTGGATTGAATACAATCAAAAGAAAAAAGACGCTACAGAGTTGAAAATCGAGAAGCGAGAAAAAGAATATTCTGACTTAGGTTACTCTCCTATCACGACTTCTAAAAAGGCATCTCACAAAGTGAAGAAGTCAAAACGAAGAGCTATTAAAAGTGGGGCTGGAGAATTTAATGGAACCCCAACAACCAGTTCAAATAGAAAAGAACGGAAGAAGCTTCAAAACACCATTGTAAACTTGTACAACATTTTTGAAGCATATAAGAAAAAAATCAAAGAACTAGAAACAGAAAAAGAAGAAGCAATTGATTTAATGGCAACCTACCAGCGAAAATTAGATGATTACAAACAAATCATGGGGTTGAGATGGGCATCATTTGAGGAAAAAGATGGACTGTATACCTTTGAAGACTCCACAACATTCGATATTCTCACTCAAGAATTTCAATTTAAACCATCACAGGAGGTTGAAGATTTCGAAGTACGGTTGATTGCAATACCCGAATCGTGTATTTCCAAGTCAGCCGATGAAGTAATGCTCCATATAAACGTGATGGATGCGAAACCTCACTACAATGCAAGAATTAACCTTTCCCTTGAAGATGTTTTTGCATCTGATAAATGGGAATTGCCAAAACCTTTATTCACGAATGAAGACAGTGTAGCTCTCAAGGTATTCTTTGAGGCACTAATGGATAAAAAAATAGATTTTAATATCATTGCTCGAGGACAAGGAGTTGGAAAGTGGAACGGGGTAAGAACTATAAAAAACTACAAACCCGAAGAACTTTCTTCATATCCTGGAAATTCATCTGAAACGAAATTTGACTCCACATTTATCCGTTTAAGAAAATCAGAAGTACTAATTCACTTAGACAGATCTATAACACTGACTGTCAATTCTTTTACAGACCCGGTAAAGTCTAATGTTTCAATCACAGATCCAGTAATTCAATCCATAATGACAAAATACAAATTGTCAAAAAACGACATTCTTAGTGCTTATAGAACTGCTTCCATTATGCGAACAATGAAAAAAGAGATTAATGTAATCGCAGGTAAATACTTATCTAGAGAAGATGCTACAAAAGTTATCGATCGATTCAATAAGCGTTGGGAAAAAACGAAGGTCAGCGTAGGTTCAACGTCATTTAAACTGTCGAATCTATAAAAAAGGCGTCTGAGAAATTCACTAGATATGCCTTGTTCGTCGCTCGAGTCAGTGCAGTATACAACCAACGGTAGTAATCAGTCCCCATCATCTCCTGTGAAATATATCCTTGATCGATATACACCTCACTCCATTGTCCACCCTGCGACTTATGGCAAGTTACAGCATATGCGTACTTGACTTGTAAGGCGTTAAAATATGGATCATCTAATATTTTCTCATAGCGTTTTTTCTTTTCTCTGATATGAGCATAATCTCTTTCAACTTCAAAAAACAAGTCCTTCATTCGATCCCGATTCATGGATGGACCATCTGATGTTAAAATCTCTGTATGCATGATCAATTCAACATCTCCAAGATCAGCATAATCGACAAAATTCACGATGACATGCACGAATTCAAATCCATACAATTCTTCCGTTTTTAAAACACGAACAACACGAATTTGTTCACCATTAGCTATAAATCCAATTCTTGACTCATCCCCTAACCAAAAATAATTGTTCTTCACAACCATTAGTGATTCGCCAGAACACAATTGCTCTTCAAACCATAAAATGCGTGCACGGATCTGTTGATTAAAAGCATTAGCCTGTTTGTTTGAACGAGTAATTATTATCGTTTCTTCTTGACCATACTTACCATAGCTCATCTCTAAAGCATCTTGTAAATCAACTCCTATCAATCGCTTTAAGTCTCCGTCATTGCGAAGATCAAATTGAGGATAATCTACCCAATCTGTATTTCTCAACAAAGTTGCATTCCGTAAAATTTCGGAATCATAGGATTGACGTAAAACTTCACTCAATTGGAATGAATGAATTTCCAATCTGGGAAAATGATTTGTCAGGTAATCGCTATTCAATGCAGGTGAATGATCACTTCCTACAGGTGGTAACTGCCCATCATCCCCTAGTAATATTAGCCGACAATTCACTCCCGAGAAAACATATTCAAATAAATCTTCCAGTAAGTTATATGAGTTCACCGATCCATCTTTGGAAACCGTATAGTCGCCTATCATTGAAGCCTCGTCAACAATAAAAACGGTGTTTTTAAATAAATTGGGCTGCAGACTTATTCCGGAATTTAGATCCACTTTTGATTTCCTTCGATAAATTTGTTTATGAATGGTAAAAGCATCTTCTCCAGCCTTGTTACTAAAGACTTTCGCAGCTCTACCGGTTGGCGCCAGCAATTTTGTTTTCACACCATATGTCTTTAATGCTCTGACATACGCAGCAAGCACAGATGTCTTACCAGTACCTGCATACCCCCTTACGACCAAAACTTGTTGCCCCTCAATCCGTCTAGAAAACAACTCTAACTCACTAAAAAGCGCATTTTGGCCTTCCGTTGGAGAAAGTCCGAAATGCTCTATTATTGTTGCGTAAAAAGACTGTTGAGCCATTAAAATAAGCGTTCCACTAAAGTAATCAAGAAATCGGTATCCCAATCATTGAGTAAAAGGTTTAAAAAAACTACTCTACGGAAACCCATAGAATTTAAAAAATTGTAGTTTTGTTAAACTCAAAATTGTAAAACGCAATAATTATGACAAGTCAGCTATCCGTACTTTTAAAAAAATACTCCATTCCTGTACTTCTTTTTGTTGTCGGGATAATAATGTTGAGTGTTGGTCTAAAGAATAACCAAGACGGAATGTTCATGGTTTCTTCTATTATGATGTTCGCTGCAGGTGGTATGAGCATATTATATAGCTCTGGAAAATTTAAGCCGGCAATTGCATACGCAATAGGTATTGCTGCTGGAATTGCGGCAATAATAATTCTTTATGTTTCATGGAAAAGTGTTAGTGACACTGAAAAGTACATGACAAATTATGAAAAATGTAAAACGCTTTCTAAACAGAACTTAGAAGATATCCGTTACATTCAAAAAGCATACGCTGAAAAGAATGGTGTTTATTTAAGTGACTGGGATGCGTTAGTGGAATTCACAAAAAATGGAACGGTTCCCTTCGTTGATGCTCAAGGAGTTGTTCCAGGTAGAAAATTAAAAGTAGAGGAAAGAGATTACTTGTACCACGATAATCGGCCAATTGATGTTAACATGACAGAAGGTGAAGCCTTTCTGTTGTCCAAGTGGAAAGAAGGTCCAATGTGGCAAGAGGATTTTGCAAACTTTAAGCGGGATACAATTGAAGTTAGTCTATTGAAAAGTAAATTCCAGAGTCGCTCTTACAAAGAGAATAGAGAAAAAATGGGATTCTATCCTTTCTCTCCTGATTCATTGCCAATTATTCCATTTACAAAGGAAAAGTGGTTATTGGAAACGAAAGACTCCATTAAAATCAATGAAGTTAACTATCCAGCACTCTTAGTATCTGGAAAAATTCCCTTTGCAGAAATCAAAGGTAAAAACAACGACCAAGAAGATATGTCCTTTGGATCACTTACAACAAACACTCTTGAAGGAAGCTGGGAAAATGAATAACTCATATGGCAGGTAAACACCTTGCAATTCAATTGGCAGATCATTCTGCACGTTTTGTTGTACTTAAGAATGATATTATCTTAAACGGGCGTGATCTTGTATTCAAGTCGACTAGTGAAGATCAAAAGAAAAAAGAGCTTCATGATTATTTTGAATCAACTTCTTTCTTAAATGAAGACTTTGACGAAGTTACTTTAGCTTGGTCAACGAAAAAGTCTACACTCGTTCCAAACAACATTTTTTCTGAGTCTGATCCTATTTCCATTTTTGAATTGTGTTACGGGAAACAAGAATCCAATGACAGTATTGATTACAATAGAATATCAGAATTAAGTATAATAAACATTTTCGAAATTCCGATTTGGATAAAACGATTTTTCGTGGTAAAATTCCCACGTATTGTCATCCAGCATGAAGGAACTCACGTATTGAGGTCTGTCATGCATCAGGATACGTTTAGAGCTAAAGCAACTGTAGTATTGCACAAAAACTACTTTCAACTGACTATTGTGAAACATAATAATCTTGAATTCTATTCATTCTTTGATTATCAGACCCATGAAGATGTACTATATCATCTATTGTTCACCCTTCAACAAAAGGAATTAACTAGTGAAAAGGGATTTTTGGAATTTGTCTCTGGAGCGGACGCTGATTCGAGCATTCTTTCGGATTTAGAAGATGATTTCATAAAAATTAAAGATATTGAGCAGCTGCAGATGAGAGTGCCCATTGAATTTATATCAAAAGCTCAACTCCTTTGCGTATAATCCGAGGTAAATACAAAACAAGAAGGTATCCCGTACCTAAGAGCTTCCCTTCACGCCCAACAACTGATTTTGCTAAAGAAGGCTTATTTAATATACTCGAGCACCAATATTTGTCAGAGAATATGGAAATTCTAGACCTATGTGCTGGCACTGGCAACATATCAATTGAGTTCCTTTCACGTGAAGTGGGTAAAGTAATTGCTGTAGACAAAAATTTCAATGCGTATAAGCATATGAAAGCCATGGCAAGTGAACTTGGATGTCAAGAGGAATTAACTGTAATAAAGGCTGACATTCTTAAGTTCATATCAAAGACAGACAAACAGTTTGATTTGATTTTTGCCGATCCTCCATACAAATACGCAGATCATAAATCAATAGTTGAAATAGTGTTTCAGCGTAATCTGCTTAAGGAAGATGGTATTTTAATTATCGAACACGGTAGAGAAACCTCACTTGAAAATATAACTCAATTCAAATTTATGCGTATATATGGAAACGTACATTTCAGTTTCTTTGAATACGTAGAAGGTTTATGAAAAAAATAGGTTTATTTCCAGGATCGTTTGACCCTTTCACTAAAGGGCACGAAGCTGTGATCACTAAGAGTCTTCAACTCTTCGATGAAGTTATTATTGGAATTGGAATCAACAGTACTAAGAATTATCTCTTCTCTTTGGACAAAAGAAAAGCTCACATTGAATCGTTATTTAAAAATGAGCCAAAGGTTAGTGTTGGGCAATTTCAGACGCTCACTGTTAACTATTGTAAAGACATAGGAGCAAATTATATCATTCGAGGATTACGCGATTCTAAAGATTTTCAATATGAAAAATCAATTGCTCATATGAATTTTGACATCTCTGGCATTGATACCGTCTTTTTCTTAACAGAGCAGAAATATTCAGCAATAAATTCATCTATCATTAGAGAAATACACAAAAACGGGGGGCCTATAAATAGTTTTGTAACCAACCCGGAACTGCTCGTTTAAATTAAGAATGGTACAATAAATGTACTCCACAACGTTCTCGTTATAAAAACGTTCATTATGCGCAATCTCCTCTTTCTTATTTCTGTCGTATGCTCGATGCCGACTGTTTTTTCCCAAAGTGTTACAATCTCTGGCATTGCGCCCTCATACACAGGAAAGACGCTTGAAGCTTACAGAATAATGGACTATTTCAGTCTTTCCGAAGCATTGTTGACCTCAACAACAGTAAATGAGGACAGTACTTTCTCACTATCATTCGCCTCGTCTGAAACTCAGAAGGTAATCTTAAAATCAGGGAACAACAAAGGGTTTATGCTCGTTCAACCTGATGGAGATTATAGGGTTTATTTCCCTGAAAAAGATAAATACTCCCCCCATAAACCTAGTGGAACAGAAGTAGAAATTTCATTTCTAGAACTTGACAGCACGGATATTAATTATAAAGTGCTCGGTTTCCAAAGATGGGTCGATCATTTTCTTGGCAACAATTATCATTTAAAAAGTATCGATGCAGAGCAATTCGTAACGAACCTAGATCGGTTTAAAACGAACGTCGAAAAAGCATATAAAGAAGATTCAAGTATATACCTCAAGGCACATGTTCGCTTCGTCTTAGCTGGATTAGATAATATACCAAATGCTGCGGAGCGGAACCGCTATGAAAAATATGACTTTTACCTTCGTAACACACCTGTCTATTATAACAGTGAAGCGTACATGACATACGTTGCTGACTTTTATCAGAAATTGATTCCTCGTTTGTCCAACGAAGCAAATCAAGCGGTCTATGAAGGAGTTCTTCATAGCAGCCCTTCCATGATCATGAATGCACTTAGTACGGAGTACACGTTGAGCAACATGCAATTGCGTGAATTGGTTATGATAAAAACACTTTCGGAAGCATTTTACTCCCCAGATTTTCCACAAACCAATATCTTAACAATACTCGATAGTTTGTCTGTACGTGCTCTGGTCAAAACCCACAGAGGTATTGCAAAAAATCTTAGTTCAAAATTAACAACTTTAGTTCCGGGAGGAAAGGCACCACCTATTGTCTTTGTTGAAGAAGGTAAAGAAACTAAAACACTCTTTAATTATTCTGGTAAACACTTATATATTCACTTTGTTGATCCAACAAGCATAACTTCAATAAAGGAAATCCCGCTACTCAAAGAAATTCATTCAAAATACGGCAGTTATGTTCATTTCGTAACAGTCTACAAAGCTTCTAACCTCAATGAAGAAGCTAGAAACGTTTTAAAAAATATCGATTGGGACGTTTATGGCTTAGCGGTTTCGAGTCCTATTTGGCAGAAGTACGGAATTGAATCATTTCCACAATACACTTTGATAGATGCCGCGGGCTATATAGTTGCAAGCCCGGCATATGCACCTACTCCCAATGGGCAGTATCAAACAATTGATGAAACCTTTTTTAATATTATGAAAATGATTGAAGGCAATAAATAAATATTGGCATTGATTTGAACATATCAAATCCGCCTTTCTTAAATCTAAATCTTAATTTTACACTCATTCAAGAATTAGAATATGCGCTTTAATCTTTCTGAAATTAATGAACTCATCCGAGAAAGACGTACTATATACCCTGAGCAGTTCAGTGACCGAAAAGTCCATAAAGAACAAATTGAGGTCATTTTAAACAATGCTCAATGGGCTCCCACTCATGGTAATACACAACCATGGCGATTTAAAATTTTCACGGAAGAAGGTAGACAAATATTAAGCGATTTTCTAGGTAAAACGTACTTAGAAATTACTCCAAAAGACAAACAGGTTGACCGGAAATTAGCCAAATTAATAAAACGTCCATTACAATCATCAGTCGTTGTAGCTGTATGCATGGAACGTCAACCACAAGAAGCAATACTTGAATTGGAAGAAATTGAAGCTGTTGCGTGTGCCATTCAAAATATGCACCTTACCTCTACTGCATATGGCTTAGGCGGGTTTTGGTCGACACCTAAATTGATTTATACTTCTCAAATGAATGAATTTCTTGGAATAGGAGAAAAAGACAAGTGTCTTGGATTGTTCTATATAGGCTACCCTGCAATTGAATGGCCTAAGTCGCACCGTAAACCTTTAGAATACACATCGGAATGGATAACCCGGTAGACCATATCGTAGATCTTGGGCTTGTAAATTTCGTAAAGCATCCAACAAACCGTGAATATATTATTTATCGATTTGCAGATGAAGCACGTGCAGAGTCTTTTGAAAAATCTCTAATTGAAAGCAAGATTTGGTACGAGAAAGATGCTGATAAAAAGCATACGGCAAAATACATTCTATTTGGAATTCATAAAAAGGATTTTAATCGAACAGCTCAAATCAACTATGATGTTGAAGCCAAACATAAAAAGCCATTTATTCCTTTCAAAGCATTTAGGTACTTTATGCTAATTTTCTCAGCAACAGCGATTACGTTAGCCATCCTAGGATATTGTGAACAACAAAAAGAACTCACTTTACACAATAAAACTGACCTCACAATAGATAGGGCTGATTAAGTAGAACAAAATGCTTTACTTAGCGTTTATATGCAAATGAAAATTTTCTTAATCATATTTGTTTCTCTTTTTACTTTCGGCCTTAACGCTCAGGAAAAGAAAGAACGAGTGCCATCTTATTTTGGTTTGCAAATACGTCCAGTTTTTCCAACTCGGTTTATTGGTAATCCAGAACTTAATATAGAACAGACTGACCCTGAATCCGTTTACATCACAACGACCTTGAGTCAAAAGATCGGTTATTCATTTGGAGCGACCGTCAGAGCTGGACTTACTAAATTAATTGCGTTAGAGACTGGTATCAACTTCACACAAAGAAATTTTGACATTACGATGTCCGTGCCTGACTCCTCCATATCAGGCACGAATGATTTGAGTTTCATTACCTACGACATCCCTATTAATGCATTGTTTTACATTCGACTGGCTGATAAATGGTATATGAACGCGTCACTAGGGTTTGCTGTCAACTTTGCTCCTACTCATGTCGGAGTTCAAACAAACCCAGTTGGAATTCATTATTTTACGCATACTGGAATTCTTCAAAGTAAAGTAGGTTTTGATTTAAACGCCAACATAGGCTTCGAATTTAGAACTGAAAAAAGTGGTTTTTTCTATTTGGGAGGATCAGGAAGGGTGCCTTTCGCACCTATTTTCACGCTCGCTACAAATTATCGTTATCAAGGATATAATAGTAGTATATACGGTGAGGTGGATGGTTCTTTCCTTTCAATTGATTTCAAGTACTTTTTCCCAAATATTAGGAACAAAGGAAATCAGTTTAAGCACGGTCCAATCGTTCAATAGTATTAACTATATTAGTGTCAATTATTGATCAATAATAACTGACCAATGTACCGAATCACTCTAGTTTTATTTCTTATCTTTTTTTTAGATTCTAATATGGTTTTGAGCCAAAAAGAAGATTTTGTTGGTGATTTTTACCCATTAGAAAAAGAAAATAATGAGTTCTTCTTAAGTGAAAATTGTTGGAGTATGCAACTGGACATACTGTCCATAGCACAATTATTGGATGAAGATCAATATAAGTACTTAATGGTGTTTAATAGTTTTCATGTGGAAACCTATTATGTGTTCAACGTTCGTTACGAGCATAGCTTTACCTTTCTGGAAGCACATTTGGAAGACGAATCAGACGAAGTGCATATTTTTAAAATTCGATATTTCGATGATAAAGTGGCCATTGAACATGTGAATTTTAACAGTGAAACTGTATACATTTCTAAAACAGATAATTCCAACTATCAATACGTTCCTTGTGAAGATGATTTCGAAATTGAGGATGATTCAAATCTGGACTTACAAGCCGCATTACTTAACTTCTTAGATCCTTTATTTACTGGGGATAAAGTTGAATTCGGTCCATTTATTGGAATTGAAGGATTTGAGTTTACGTATCCTGATTCAAATGGGTCGCCTATTCAAACTCAGCTATATAATTCTTCTAAGCTCTATACTAATAACTTCTATAAACACCTTGTAAACAGTGTGCCAGATGGTACATTGGCTCAACTGCCATTCTTTTTTTATAATGAACTCCCTGTTTTTTGTGCAGAAAAGGAATTAAATAAAGGTATTTATGTCTCAACTGATGATTCCATTGATCAACAAACAATCACAATCATCATATTCTTAAAGGATGGCGCAGGCGATTCCAACGGAATGAAATTCGAACTCGTTATGGATAAAGAGGGAAAGCTTATGGTCCGTTCGGTTTTGCTTAACGAGTGTAAAGCCTAGCATCTTTATTGTGAATTGGTCTAAATCTATGCAGATTCTCTTATCTTTAACAGTCGATTAATACAATCGATCATGTAAGAACTTTATGAAACAATTCATTCTACTTTCTTGCCTTTTTTTTCAATTTTCGGCATTTTGCCAAACATACAATCCATACTACGCCAGTGTTGTTAGCAATTGTTCTTTCGATTCAGTAGAGACTTATTTGAATGAATTCACAAATTTTGGAATTAAGGAATTAGGTACTACTTCACTGGATAATACTAAGAGCTGGATAATTGATAAATACAGTGAATGGGGATATACAGACATCATTGAGGATTCATTCGTCTATTCCAATACGACCACCTCTAATGTAATTATCACCAAACAAGGAAGTCTTTACCCAAATACTTATCTGATCATTGATGGACACTACGACACTAGAAATGGCCCTGGATCTAATGATAATGGAAGTGGCACCGCCATCATACTAGAAATGGCAAGATTACTTAAGGATGTGGAAACTGAATACTCCATAAAGTTCATTCATTTTAGTGGAGAAGAAGATGGGTTGATTGGAAGCCAACATTATGTTGACTCGATTTTAATCCCACAGAATCAGCAAATCCTGCTTGTTTATAATATCGATGAAGTTGGTGGTGTTAGTAGTATGGTTAATGACATCGTTGTTTGTGAACGTGATGAAAGCGCTCCTTCATCCAATAATATAGCTTCCAACAATGTGACAAATACCTTGGCAGGCTGTATTGAACTATACTCGAACCTTGCCACAGAAATCTCGTACGCTTACGCTTCTGATTACATGCCTTTTCAAAGTGTTGGTGAAGTCGTTACAGGCCTCTTTGAAAAAAATGAGTCGCCATTCGCGCACACAATTTTTGACGACATGAGCAATCTAGACATCAATTATATTTACGAAATATCGAAGGGAGCACTCGGAGGAGCTCTTGAATTTGCAATTGCAAATGAAGACAACACAGGAATAGTACAGTCCAATTCACTTGTATATAAGGTACTCCCTAATCCAACTAAAGGTAGAATTCAGATTCAGACTAATGACTATATTGGACAAATAATGCAAATTGAAGTAACAAATATTTTAGGGCGATCAATCTATTTCACTACCCAGGTCAACAATGGGTCGACAGATCTTGATTTTACGAATGAAGCCAAAGGAATCTATTTCATTAATGTTCGTATTGGAAAAGAAACAAGCAACACCAAATTTCTATTGAATTAACTATTAACCGATGATAAAAAAAATAATCGGAGTAAGTTTTGTACTTGCTCTTCAATTCTCAAGTTTTGCACAGAATTCTTTGACACCAGAAATGCTCATCGAATTGAATCGAGTTTCTGCAGTCGGAATAAGTGATGACGGACAAAATGCAATCTACCGTGTATCCAAGGTCGATATCAATCAAAACAACAGTACCTCAAAACTTTTTATTATACCACTCAAAGATGGTGAACCAAAGGAAATTAGTGATTACTCAGACTTCATTGTTCGCGATTCAAAAGTTTCACCGGACGGCAAATTTAAACTAGTAACAGAAGAAATTAAGCTAAAAAATGTTTCGGGGACCGATTTCTATCCAGATTTAAAAGAGTCAAACATGATGATTTATGATGAATTGAATTATCGTCATTGGGATTCATGGGAGGATGGAGCATACAGTCATGTTTTTATCGAAAACACGGTTACTGGAGACCGAATTGATCTCATGGAAGGTGAAGCTTATGATTGTCCCCAGAAACCATTTGGTGGAAGTGAAGACTACATTTGGGGAGCGGATGGCAAAACGGTGTTATATGTGACAAAAAAAATGTCTGGAACCGCTTATGCAAAAAGTACGAATTCAGATATATATGAATACAATCTTAAAACGAAAAAAACAATAAACCTTACAAAAGACAATTTAGGCTATGATACACAGCCAGCCTACTCTAGTGATGGAACACTTGCTTGGCTTCAAATGAAACGTGACGGGTACGAATCAGATAAGAATGACATCGTTATTGCTATTGATGGCAAGCATGTAAATCTAACAGCATCCTGGGATGGCACCGTGAATGGTTTTCTATGGGGAAATAAAAACGATCGCATTTATTTTACAGCCCCAGTGAATGGAACCGTTCATTTATTTGAAATCATGCTTCCAAAGAATGGCAATCTCGAATCACCGAGACAAATCACGCATGGTCAATTTGATGTAAATGGAATAGTTGGGCAATCAGAAAACACAATGGTTGTTAGTAGACGAGACATGAATCATGCTCCGGAATTATACACCGTAGATATAACTTCAGGGACAATGACCCAATTGACAACCGCAAATGACGCAACGTACAATTCTATCACATTAAGCAAGATTGAAAAAAGAATGATCAAAACTACTGATGATAAGGACATGCTTACTTGGGTTATTTATCCTCCAGATTTCGATCCCACAAAAACATATCCTACCCTACTCTATTGCCAAGGAGGACCTCAAGGTGCACTAAGTCAATTCTACTCTTATAGATGGAATTTTCAATTGATGGCGGCACAGGGCTACATTATTGTCGCTCCAAATCGTAGAGGAATGCCTGGTTTCGGTGTTGAATGGAATGAACAAATCAGCAAGAATTACGGTGGACAAAACATGTTGGATTATCTTTCAGCTATTAATGAGCTAGCTAAAGAACCATATGTAGACAATGACAGACTTGGTTGTATTGGAGCTAGTTACGGAGGCTATTCAGCATTTTATCTAGCTGCCATTCACAATAATCTATTCAAGACATTCATAGCTCATGACGGGATTTTTAATTGGAAAAGTATGTACGGAACCACAGAGGAGTTATTCTTCGTCAACTGGGATCTTGGCGGCCCATATTGGGAAAAAGACAACAATATTGCACAACGCAGTCACAATCTTTTTAACCCTGCTGAACGTGTGGAAGATTGGACCTCTCCTATGCTTATTATTCAAGGAGGACTTGACTTCAGAGTGCCAATTGGACAAGGACTCGAGGCATTTCAAGCTGCACAGCTGCAAGGAATTAAAAGTAGATTGCTTTTCTTTCCAGAAGAAAATCATTGGGTGTTAGATTATCAAAATAGCTTGATTTGGCATACCGAATTCTATAAATGGTTGAACGAAACTCTTAAATAACAAAACTATGGATTGGTTTAGTATAATAGTAATTTGTTGGATGGGAGTCGCTGTTGTCACCCTACTTTCTCTTGTATTTTTAAAAGTTAGGGCGCCATACGGAAGGCACGCGAATGATAAATGGGGGAAGATGATTCCGAACAAATGGGGATGGGTCATTATGGAATTACCCGCACTCGTTCTTACACCCGCAATTGCCATTTTCGGACCTTCAGAAAAAGATTGGTTCGCTTGGCTTCTTCTTGGATTATGGCTATTACACTATTTTAATCGAACGGTTATTTATCCTTTCCGGATAAAAACCAAAGGCAAGATGATGCCTTTAACGATTGTATTCAGTGCCATATTCTTCAATGGTGTGAACGGATTCGTAAATGGGTTCTTCCTAGGTTATCTATACGAACCAGATTTAATGCGTACTTACCTCGACCCCAATATTATGATAGGTGTATTTGTGTTTTTTCTAGGGATGTACATTAATCATAAAGCTGATGGAAAACTCATTGCCCTGCGTAATGGGAATATGGGATATCAAATTCCACGTGGATGGTTATTCAATTATATCTCTTGCCCAAATCACTTTGGTGAAATCGTGGAATGGACAGGATATGCAATTATCGGATGGAATTTACCTGCATTAAGTTTCGCTGTTTGGACATTCTGTAATCTTGTACCAAGAACACTCAATCACCATGAATGGTACTACGAAAACTTCGAGGAATACCCGAAGAACCGTAAAGCAGTTATTCCTTTCCTTTGGTAGGTATGTATTTTACCATAACTCGGTTAATAACATCTCGGAAATAAGACCTTTCATCAAGAATTGTTCGCAAAAAAAAAGATAACTTCGTGTACATGAAATACGCACTATTTATCGCTGGAATTTTTGCTCTTTTTACATTCAATCAATGTAAAGTGAACAAGTTGATTATCAAGACAGATGACGGGAAATTCAAGATTAAAGAAGACATGAGCCTTGCTGTTACAGCAAAAGGAGAAACATACCCCTTCAATCTAGAGTGTGAGTCAATCTGTAAAGAGTGTGATTTACTTTTCAATGAGTCAAGATGGGATATTGATAGCATTGGTGAGACAAGTATGAAGCTAAGAAATGAATTATCGTATGATTACGACACAATTCCTCAAAGAGCATTCAGAAAGCGATCTAAATATTCGAAAAAGACCTATTTAGAAAAAGTAATTAGTTTGGACAAAAAGGCCTATTATATATTTAAAGTACCTATTGACGTAAATTATAAAACCGTCAAGTACGACTCTATCAGTGATATCACATACAGTTATAAACCTGAGTGTTACAAAGGCGCCCCAATCCGAGGAATGTTTGCAAATCCTAACAAAATTCGCCGCGTTCATATGCAAGACGGATATGAGATCAAATGTAAATTGAAGTAAGCCCCCTCGGAATTTATAGTTTGACAGCTATTTCGGTTCAAATAGCTAAGTTTGTTAACGTGAGTACCGCACGCCATATAGCGATTCTGTTCATACTTATCTTGAGCTTCAATTCTACGGGACAATCTACCACTGTAGAAGGGTATGTTTATGAAGATTCTACTGAGTACCCACTGACATTTGCCAAAGTATTCTTTTTGGGGACACAGGTAGGAACCACAACAGACACCACGGGTTATTTTAAAATCTCCATTCCAGAACGAGCAATAACTCACGACAGCATAGTCGTTACTTATTTAGGTTATTTGTCACAGCAAGTTGCTATTGAGCGCGGAATTGAGCAAAAAATAACTGTTAACTTGCACTCTACCCTTTTTGCTGAATATGAAGAAGTAACAGCCGTTGCAGGAGAAAACCCTGCTTGGAAATATCTTCGGAAAATCATTGCGCACAAGAACGAGAACAATCCCGATAATTATAACTCTTATACTTCTGAGGAATATGCTAAAATCCGGTTTGACCTCAATAATTTCTCTGATAAGATCAAGAAAAACATACTGTTACGACCATTCGACTATATCTGGGAGAACACACAAATGACCGAAGATAGTGTAAGTTATCTCCCGGTTTTAATAACCGAAAAACTATCAAAACATTACTACCAAAAGTCACCGAAAGATGAAAAGGAAATCATTGAAGGTGAGAAAACAACAGGGATTGCTGGGCCAAATCTTGTGAAGTTCACCAACGATCTCTATCTCACTCCAAATGTTTATGACAATTACGTCACGATACTCGGAAAGTCTTTTCCAAGTCCATTGAATGACAATTACAAAATGAACTATAAGTTCTATTTGATGGACAGTACATACACGGATGAAGGAGTAACATACAAAATACGCTTCAAGCCAAAACACCAGCGTGAACTGGCATTTGTTGGTGAGATGTTCATTGATTCTGCTTCTTACGCTGTGAAGGAAATAAACTTGCGTTTTGATATAATGGCAAACGTAAACTTTGTGAGAAGTTATTACGTAACTCAAATTTATGACAAGGTGGATAAACACTGGATGTTAGCGGAATCAAGAGTTCTTGGAGATTTCACTGTATTAGAAAATTCATCTGATCTCACCGGTTTCTTTGGGCGTAAAAAAGCGATCTACTCAAACTATACAATCGAACAGCCAATAGAAAAGAAAACGCTTGCCGGAGTTGGTCTTATTGAATATGAAGATGGAGCAAAAAGCAGAGATGATCTATTCTGGGAAAGTAACCGTATGGATTCACTGAATAGTGAAGAAGCCATATTGTACGATGTTACAAAACGTGTCGAGAATGATCCAGCCTTCAAAGTTCGAAAGAATATTATCCTAACAATCGCCACTAGTTTTGTTCCTTTAAAATGGATTCAACTTGGTGATGTTTTTAGCTTCTACAATTACAATCAAGTAGAAAAATCGCGTGTAAAATTAGGGGTCCGATCAGACCCAAACAGTGAATTCCCGTTGCATTTCTCTGCTTATGGCGCATACGGAACTTATGACAAACAATGGAAGTATGGTGTATCCTCTCACCTCAACCTCACAAAAAAAGAGATCACCAGAATAGGTGGTAGTTATCGATATGATATTAAACAATTGGGCCGTAGTTTTTACCATCTAGAAATAGACAACGCCTTCAGTTCGAACTTCATAAAAAATAACACTGCTACACGAAATTACGTCACCAATTTTGAAGGTTTCTTTGAGAAAAGTATTTCCACAGGCGTTATCGCCCGCCTAGGCTATTTCTATGCTGACTACAGTCCAACGGGAGAAAATGTTTTTATCCGTATAGGTGAATCAGGAGCTCCTTCCGTTCAGAACCGTTATCGAACATCTGGAATTCGTGCAGTATTCAAATTTTCGTATTTATACGAGGATATGACAGGAGCATTCTATGATAAAAAGGATCTGTATAGAAAATCACGTAAGTACCCAGATGTTGCTGTACAGTACGACTATAGCGACAAGGAACTATTTGCGTCTGACTATGCCTATCAAAAGATAAAACTGAGTATTCGCCAAAAGGTAAATGCTCGTAAACTTGGTCATTTCTTGTACAATATTGAGGCGGGGAAAACCATTGGTACTGTACCTCACGTTAGTCTTGATATTCCGTATGGAAATGAATCCGTCATCTCTGATCTTTACGCGTTTAACTTAATGCAGTTCATGGAATTCGCTTCCGATCAGTACGTCGCTATACATCTCTCTCATCATTTTGACGGGCTGCTGCTTGATCGCATACCACTCATTAATAAGCTGAAGTGGCGATCTTTTGTTTTCGGAAAAGGATTCTTCGGAAGTCTTACGGATGGCAACAACCAGCAAAACTACCTCTTCCCTTCTACCTTACGTGGAATTGAAGATCCATACTATGAAGTTGGCTTTGGACTGGAAAATATATTCAAAATTGCCCGTATCGATTTTGTTTGGAGATTGACCCCAGGAGTAGACGAATACTATTGGTTCTTAGTCAAGCCGTCTTTTGTGTTTAGTTTTTAAGGAACCTTTGTCAGTGTGCTCTATGCGAAGAATGTTATTCTTCATCTGCTTTTAAGAAACGAACAGAAATACCTCCATTCAGGTAGAGACCATAGTGCGAGGTTCTCGAATTCCTGTAAAAATAAAACGAAGGGCCTAGAAAAAAGGTGAATTGACGCCAATCATAAGCTAAAGAACTACTAAGAGACAGATCGAAAGTGCTTAATTCAAAGTTAAAACCGTAATTGTGGTCTGAATAGGCTTGATTGTCCAGTTCCCATAAATATTGATACTCTCTTTCGTACGCTTGTACATTCTCTTTATAGCCATCCATAAATTCAAATATCCCTAAAGAAAAAGTATGGTTAAGAAATAAGTCATTTCCAATATGTTGTCGGTAGGACATACCTATTTGAGGAGTAAGACTCGCGAATGAACTTGAAGCTTTTCCGTAGTGGTCGGATGCAGAGTTAATTCCAAAATGTTGTTTCCGCAATGAATCTTCAGAATAGCGTATATAAAACACTCGCGTACCTAATGAAAAAATGAGTTTATTGTTCTTAGAGTAAATATCAAAAGTAAAACTGGCTGTATTCCAAATACTCCTTGGCTCAACGTTTTCTGTATTTTTATTGCTTGGTAATGATTCAAAATACCTCTTAATAGTTTTGGATGCATTAGTGGCTAACCCCACCTGCCCAAATCCAGTTATTCCAAAGTTGACTTTTCCCTGCCCCTGTGCAGAAAAAACAAAAACCAACAGCGCTATGGTAGTGAGGTATTTCATTCGTGTACGAAATAGTGACCATAAAAAACATTGGAAGTCAATTCATCATGGTTAACGAGAGGGAAGTTGGGAAAATCATTGTATGAAGATCTCATTCTTTCCGGTGAGATACATCCCTGAATAAAGTCCTCTTTTTTATTATTTAGATAAAGTCGAAACTCGTACCCATCCAAATCATCAAGACAGTATGGGTCAGGAGAAA
>NODE-32-length-45650-cov-10.6693_pt1 | contig 45650 bp, 46 predicted proteins | sample MGYA00139097_ERZ477577 | MGnify/ENA metagenome assembly ERZ477577
CTGGGGGTGGTGCTGGCCACCGGCACACTGCTGATCTACGGGACGCTGGACATGCCCCATTTCGGTTCGGCTGAGGCACCGGTTCACCAGCATGTCGCTCCCCGCTATCTGCATGACTCGATGGACGAGGTCGGTGTACCCAATGTGGTCACTTCGGTGTTGGCCAGTTATCGGGGTTACGACACCCTAGGCGAAACCCTGGTGATTTTTACTGCCGGTATCGGCGTGATCTCACTGCTGCGGGTATCTCGTCGTACTAAAAAAGAGGAGAAAAAGCGAGTTCCGGCCGACATGCAGCAGCAGATAATCCTTCGGGTGGTCGTAAAATGGCTGTTGCCGTTAATCCTGATCTTTGCCCTCTATGTGCAGTTTCACGGGGATTATGGTCCCGGTGGTGGGTTTCAGGCCGGAGTCATCTTCGCAGCCGGGATCATTTTATATACCATGCTGTTTGGCCTCAGTAACGCCTCGCGCGCTTACAAACCCGAGCTGCTGGAATTGCTCTCGGCCTTCGGCGTCCTCCTCTATGCCGGGGTTGGCCTTGTCTGCATGGTCCTGGGGGGTAATTTCCTTGACTACAACGTTCTGCGCCACGATCCTGTGCATGGTCAGCATCTGGGTATTTTGCTGGTTGAACTCGGGGTTGGTATCACCGTCGCTTCGGTGATGATCACCATTTTCTTCAAATTCACCTGGCGCACTGTCAAGCACAAGTACATAAAAAGCAGATGAATATTCTCGGGCTCTACAACTATTGGATTGTCGTGGTGTTGATGATGATCGGCTTTTATGTCGTCATCGCCCATGAAAATCTGATCAAGAAACTGGTGGGTCTGTCCATCTTCCAGACTTCGGTGTTCTTCTTCTATATCAGTATGGGAAAGATTTCCGGGGCCACTGCGCCGATTCTCGATGATAAATATCAGCTCTACTCAAATCCGTTGCCGCACGTCTTGATCCTGACCGCCATCGTCGTCGGCATTGCCACCACGGCCATGGGGCTGGCGCTGGTGGTCCGCATTCAGGAAGCCTACGGTTCCATCGAAGAACATGAAATTCAGGCCCAGGATACCCAGGACCAGATGGAGAGCCAGCTCGAAGCGTACGGATTCAGAAAGAAACATCTTCTCAGCATCAAGAATTTAGACGAGTGATAGAACATTTACCCATACTGCAGGTTCTCGTTCCCCTGCTTGGGGCACCCCTGTGTATCATCGTGCGCAACCCGCGAATGGTGGGGTTGTTCGCCCTGTCGATAAGTACCATCACTTTTCTGGTCAGCTGCAGCCTGCTGCAGCAGGTGCTTCAGAACGGTACCATTGTCTATGAACTTGGCGGCTGGGCCGCACCCTGGGGAATCGAATACCGCATCGACTACCTCAACAGCTATCTGTTGCTGCTGGTCTCGGCCATGAGCGCCATCGTGCTTGTTGCTTCACAATCGAGTATCAGCAGGGAACTGCCACGCAACCGGCACATGCTTTTCTATACTGCCTATCTGCTCTGCCTGACCGGGCTGCTGGGAATTCTCTGCACCGGCGACGCCTTCAATGTCTTCGTCTTTCTGGAGATATCTTCACTCTCATCTTATACGCTTATCGCCCTGGGAAACGATCGGAGGGCCCTGACCGCAGCCTATCAATACCTGATTATGGGTACAATCGGTGCCACCTTCATCATCATTGGTGTCGGTCTGATGTACATGATGACCGGGACCCTAAATATGTACGATCTGGCCCAGCGGCTACCCGAGGTGCACAATTCCAAAACGGTGCTCAGCGCCATCGGCTTTTTCATCGTCGGCGTCTGTTTGAAGCTGGCCCTGTTTCCCCTCCATCTCTGGCTTCCTAACGCCTATGCTTTTGCCCCCTCGATTGCCACCGCCTTTCTGGCGGCCACCTCCACCAAGGTGGCGGTCTATGTCTTGATCCGCTTCATCTTTTCGGTTGTCGGTCCCGAGTTTGTCGATACCGTCCTGCCCTTGCAGGAAATTTTCGTGGTGCTCGGTGTATCGGGTATCTTTGCCACCTCAATATCGGCGATCTATCAGCTCAACATCAAACGGTTGTTTGCCTATTCCAGTGTGGCCCAGATCGGCTATATGATTCTGGCCCTGGCCATCGGCACTCCGCTGGGACTCACCGCCACGCTTATTCACCTGTTTAATCACGCCCTGATGAAAGCGGCGCTGTTTCTGGCCATTGGCGGTGTGGTCTACCGGGTTGGCAGCGCCCAGCTCAGTCATTTTGCCGGCCTGGGCAGACAGATGCCCTGGACCATGGCCGCCATCGTGGCAGGGGGGCTCAGCCTCATTGGCGTGCCGCTTACCGTCGGTTTCGTGTCTAAATGGTATCTGGTACTGGCCCTTCTGGAAAAGGGTTGGTGGCCACTGACCATACTTGTTTTGATCAGCTCTCTGCTGGCCTTGATCTATGTCTGGCGCATTGTTGAGTGGGTTTACTTTTCCAGCCCTAGAATTGTTCTCGATGAGGTCAAGGATCCGCCACTGAGTCAACTGGTACCGATCTATATCCTGGTGATCGCCAACTTCTATTTTGGCATCGACACCTCGCTTACTGTGGGTATCAGTAAAAAGGCGGCGGAAATGCTGTTCGGAGGTGTTTTCTGATGATGTCCTCCGAAACAATGCTGCTCTTAACGATACTGGTCCCGCTGGCGGCGGTGATCGGTATTGTCGGAGCCAGGCGTTATCCCAACCTGAGGGAAGCGGTGAGTCTGACCGCGGCTCTGGTGCTTATCTACCTGACCTACAACCTCTACCGGCTCACCGAGTCTGGCGTTAACGTTTCCTGGGAAGGACTGCAGATTCTGCCCGGTCTGGCTCTGTTTTTCAATATCGAGCCGCTGGGCCAGCTGTTTTCGCTGATTGGCAGTTTTCTGTGGCTGATCACGACAGTCTATTCCATTGGTTACATGCGCGGTCACCAGGAAGAAAATCAGACCAGATTTTACCTCTGCTTTGCCATTGCCATCTCGTCGGTCATGGGCATCGCCTATGCCGGCAATCTCTTTACTCTCTTTATTTTCTACGAAATTCTTACTCTTTCAACTTATCCACTGGTAACCCATGCAGGTACCGAAAAGGCTAAGCTGGGCGGCCGGGTCTATCTTGGTATTCTGCTGACCACCTCGATACTTTTTCTACTGCTGGCCATTATCGGAACCTGGTATACGGCGGGCACCGTCGATTTTCGAGCCGGAGGCGTCTTCGACCAATCACAGAAATTCGCCGCTGCCGTGCTGCTGCCGCTTTATATCTTTGGCATAGGAAAGGCAGCTATCATGCCTTTTCACCGCTGGCTGCCGGCGGCCATGGTTGCCCCTACACCGGTAAGCGCCCTGTTGCATGCGGTTGCCGTGGTCAAGGCCGGAGTTTTCAGTGTCCTCAAAGTCTGCACCTACATCTTCGGCTTTGATCTCCTGGGTCAGCTTCCGACCACCGAATTTCTTCTTTACCTGGCCGGTGCCTCGGTGATCATCGCCTCCCTGGTGGCGATGAAACAGGACAATCTCAAGGCCCGGCTGGCCTACTCGACGGTCAGCCAGCTCAGCTACATAACCGTTGGTGCCCTGCTGGCCAACGGCGCCGGCGCTCTGGGCGGGGCAATGCATATAGGCATGCACGCCTTCGGCAAAATCACCCTGTTCTTCTGTGCCGGGGCAATCATGGTGGCTTCGCACAAAACCGAGATTTCGGATATGCACGGCCTGGGCCGGAGGATGCCGGTGACCATGGCTGCCTTTTTCATAGGCAGCCTCTCCATCATCGGCCTGCCGCCCGGCGGGGGGACCTGGTCGAAATGGTACCTGATGATCGCTACCATCGAGGCTGACAAACTTATTTTAATGGCAGTCCTTATGGCCAGCTCATTGCTCAATATCGCCTATTTGCTGCCCATACCGATCAAAGGTTTTCTCTATCCAGATCCGGATGCCCAGGGGGCTGACAAGAAGATCAGGGAGGCACCGCTGCCGTCGCTGATCGCACTCAGTTTGACGGCCCTGGGATGCATCGTCTTGTTCGTCTATCCTCAACCGCTGTATGAGTTGGCAACACATTTTCTGGAGGCTGCGGGGCTACATGGCAGATAAAAAACTCTATCTCTTCGACAATCCAAGAAATGTGAAAATTGTCCTGTACACACTTTATATCAGTTGCGGGATTCTGTTGTTGCTTGATTTTATCGTCCATCGTCATACCCAGCATCGCTGGGAAGAACTGCTCGGCTTCTACTCGATCTATGGTTTTATCGGCTGCTCGGCCATCGTCATCGGCTCGAAATGGCTGCGCGGCGTGGTGGAAAGGGACGAGGACTATTACACCAGAGATGAATTAACCATGACGGAGGAGGAAGATCATGTGGCCGACTGAACTGCCGGCCTTCGTACCGTTTTTTGTGGCCGCGCTTCTGGCACTGGTCACCAGGGGGCATCTGCGATCGGTGCTGATGCTGAGTATCGTGACGTTAAGCGGGCTGCATCTCTGGTTTCTTGATGGTGATGTGCTGGTCAATATGCAATTTCTCGAGTATGAGCTGGCTCCATACCGAGTGGACAGTCTGAGCATCGTTTTTGGCTATGTCTTTCACATCGCCGCCTTCGTCTCGATCCTCTTTGCCCTGCATATCAAAGATACAATGCAGCATGTGTGCGGCCTCCTCTATGCGGGGAGTGCGATGGGTGCATTGTTTGCCGGTGACCTGCTCACCCTCTTCGTGTTCTGGGAGATACTTGCTGTTTCCTCAGTATTTCTGGTTTGGGCACGGCGCACGGAGCGTGCCTATCAGTCCGGCATGCGCTATCTCATCATCCAGGTGGGCTCCGGGGTGATCCTGCTTGGCGGGCTATTGCTGCACGTCGAACAGACCGGTTCTCTGGAGTTCGACTTTATCGGCACCGATCACCTGGGCGGCTGGTTGATTCTGTTGGCCTTTGGAATTAAGAGCGCCTTTCCGCTCCTGCACACCTGGCTGACCGATGCCTATCCCGAGGCAACCCCGACGGGCACCGTATTTCTCAGCGCTTTTACGACCAAGACCGCAATCTACACGCTGGCCCGCGGCTATCCAGGCACGGAACTGCTTATCTATGTGGGTGCCACCATGGCCTGTTTTCCAATTTTCTATGCGGTCATTCAGAATGATTTGCGGCGGGTGCTGTCCTACAGTCTGATCAACCAGCTCGGTTTCATGGTCTGCGGTATCGGCATCGGCACGGCCTTGGCAATAAATGGCGCCGTTTCGCACGCCTTCGTCCACATCATCTATAAGAGTCTGCTGTTCATGTCGATGGGAGCCGTGCTCTATCGTACCGGCAAGATCAAGGCAACCGATATCGGTGGACTCTACAAGACCATGCCCAAGACTGCCGTGCTCTGCATCATCGGTGCGGCCTCTATTTCGGCCTTTCCCCTGTTCAGCGGCTTCGTGGCCAAATCGATGATCATGGCGGCGGCGATGAAGGAGGGCTATCCTTGGATCTGGCTTGTCCTGCTGCTGGCCTCAGCCGGTGTTCTCAAACATGCCGGTATTCAGATTCCCTATTTTGCTTTTTTTGCCCACGACTCCGGGATACGCACCAGTGAGCCGCCTAAAAACATGCTGCTGGCAATGACCATTGCCGCGTTCCTCTGCCTAGCCATCGGCATTTATCCGAAAATGCTTTATCAGCTGCTGCCTTTCGCTACTGACTTCAACCCTTATGACCTGACTCATGTACTGGCCCAGACGCAGCTGCTCTTTTTTGCCATGCTGGCTTTTGTCTGGCTCAATCTGCAGGGTGTCTATCCGCCGGAGAAAGTGGCAATCAACCTCGATGCCGAATGGCTCTATCGGCGTTTTTTGCGGAGACTGGTGGAGAAGATCTCTTCCTATGTGCAGGGTCTGGACAGTGAGCTTAAGTTGAAGGTCGAAGACCGAGTCAACTGGCTGGTTACCTATTTCGCCCAGCGCCATTATCCAACCGGCAAGGGGACGGTGATAAGGCCCACCGGAAACATGGTCATGTATATCGCTATCCTTCTGGCCGCCTATTTGTGGTTGCTACTAAGTTTTCCACATTAACCCGCCAATTAGAGGAGGAGTGGTTTGTTGTGGCCGCGGTGCTCGGCCTCATCGACTGCACGCTGGAAGATTCCGGGGACACAATACTTATCGTGTCCCCAAGTTGGACAGAAAAGGGACACGATAAGTATTGTGTCCCTCTAAAACAGATTAGTGAAACCCTGGTTCTGCCGCTTGATGGTCTCAACGATTTCCAGGTTGGGCTGGTGCCTGATCATCGGCGGTTCGGGCCAGGCGAGCTGCAGGTCGTCATAGAAGGGGGTCGTCTCGAGATTGCGGTTGTAGGCCTCCACCAGCAGTAGTTCAAGATTCACCGTGTCCTCGATATTATAGGCCAGCAGTGTTTCTAGCGCCTCCTGGTTGTCGTGGCGCTCGTATTCCCGCCAGAGCAGTACCGCGAAACTTCCATCTATACCGTCGAGGCTTCCACGGTTGAGGCCCAGCGTTTTCTCGCAGCGTTTCAGTCCACCCTTGATACCAAGACGGGCCAGCACGTAGCGAAGATCAATGTGGGGTTGATCCAGTCTGATTTTGAAAAAGTTCTCGATGATTGGGATATCGAAGCCGATGCCATTGAAGGTCACGAATATCTTTATGTCTTCAACATCATCGACGAAATCATCCAGGTTGATGCCGTTTATGTAGGTGCGGACACGTTCACCGTCATAGAGGGCTATGGTGGTGATTTCGCAGGCCGGCCCCAGTCCTGTGGTTTCGATATCGAGGTAGCCGGTGCGGTCACGAAAATGCGGAAAGAGACGCCAACTGTCACCCTGCTTGAGTCGCTTACTGAAAAAGGAGGGATCATCTGCAGCGAGCGCTGCAGCCGAGTTTTCGAGAATGGCGACAATTTCATGTTCACTCACCCGGGGGACGATATCGGGTTTGATCAGCAGTTCCTGCCAGCAATTGATACCGTCCTGCCACAAGCGGCGTTCACCGCTGGGGCCGATTCCCTGTATATGACAAAAAGTTTGTTCAAGCATGTAAGCAGAGGTCTTAAGATAGATTTGGCGCCGGGTTCTAATCGAAGGAGGTAACTTTGCGGCGCAGCGATTTGCGTCGGCCCTGAAGTTGCTTGGTGTCGAGCCTCCTGGACTTTGAGGCCTTGGATGGTTTGGTCGGGACCCGTTTTTTTCTGGTGGTCAGGGCTCGCCTTATGAGCAGGCGCAGTCGCTGCAGGGCATCGGCCTTGTTCTGCTCCAGGCTTCTGAACTGTTGTGCTTTGATAACGATGACGCCATCTTCGGTAATCCGGCGATCATTGAGAGCTGTTAACCGGTGTTTGCAGTTATCCGGCAGCGAGGAGTTTCTTATATCGAAGCGCAGTTGAACCGCCGTCGCCACCTTATTAACGTGCTGGCCACCCGGCCCAGAAGCGCGGATCTGGCTGAATTCCACCTCCCTCTCCGGAATTGATATGGTATCGGTGATTACTAGCATCGTCTCGGAACTTAGGCTTTCTGCTTCTGCAGATAGCTGTCATCGACCCGCAGTACTTTCAGTGTATTGGTTGTCCCGGCGGTATGAAGAGGGAGTCCGGCGGTGATAACCACCCGCTCACCCACCTCGATTAATTTTTCCTGCAGCGCAGTATGGATGATGTCTTGAATCTGTTCGTCAAGGCTGTGGGATTTTTTACAGGGGAGGGGAATAACACCTCTTATTAACTGCATCCACCTCAAGGTTGCCGGGACCGGACTAAAGGCGATAATCGGTGTTTGCGGTCGATATCTGGCCACCCGCCGAGCCGTGGATCCTGAGGTCGTAGAGGTGATGATCGCCGCCGCCGAAAGGTCTGCGGCGGTGGCACAGGAGGCGTAGGAAATGGCGTCGGTGATTACCGGTCTTCGATAGCGCAGACCATCGGCCAGGATGGTTTCGTAATCGAGCGCCTCTTCACTTATCCGGGCGGTTTTAGCCAGAAAACGAACCGCTTCGAGCGGGTAGCTGCCGACCGCCGTTTCACCGGAGAGCATGACCGCATCGGTACCGTCAAAAATCGAGTTGGTAACGTCGCTGGCTTCAGCCCGGGTCGGTGTCGGAGATGAGATCATCGACTCGAGCATCTGGGTAGCCGTGATGACTGGTTTACCGGCAATGTTGGCTGCTTTGATAATTCTTTTCTGGATGATGGGTACTTCCTCAGCAGGCATTTCCACTCCGAGGTCTCCGCGGGCTACCATAAGCCCATCGGCGGTCTCGAGTATTTCGGTGAGGTTGTTGACCCCCTGCCGATTTTCGATTTTGGCAATTATGGCCTGGTTGCCGCCGCACTCTCTGATCACCTGCCTTACGTTCTCAACATCTTCCGCTTTGCGGACGAAGGATGCCGCGAAAAAATCGACCTCCTGAGCAACACCGAAGATGATATCGTCTCTATCTTTTTCCGACAGGGACGGAAGATTTACCTCGATGTCGGGCAGGCTGACACGCTTACGCGAATTGAGCATCCCGCCGATCAGAACCTGGGCTGTAACCAGGGTGCCGTCGGTGTGGGTTACCTGCAGTTTCATTTTGCCGTCGTCAAGCAGAATAACACTGCCCGCAGAAACATCTTGGCCAAATTTGTCGTAATTGACCGGGATAGTGTCAGGTTTCTCCTCACCGCTTGATAGTACGATGGTGTCGCCGCTGTTGAGAAAGGTACCGGTACCCAGTTCACCGACCCTGATTTCCGGTCCCCTGGTATCGAGCAGGATAGCCGTGATTCGTCCTGTTTTTTCGCGGGCCCGCCTGACGTTTTCGATCTTTTCTGTATGGGCCTGCCGATCGCCATGCGACAGGTTGATACGGACCACATCCATGCCGGCACCGATAAGTTCTATGATGCTGCGTTCTGATTTGCAGCTTGGCCCCAGGGTGGCAACGATTTTGGTTTTATTTTTCTTGTACATTGGTCAAAGGGGTAGAGGTGATGAGTTAATAAGCTTAAAGTATAACCTTTCATCATACCTGTATTTAGCGAATCAGCATAGTACCACAATGGTAATAAACCAATAGGATAGAGTGAGGATAGGTTTTGGAAACGAGGCTTATCATTTCCAAAAAATTGTATGAAATTCATTGACTTCACCGATTCGATGCACATACTCTAAACGCTGTTTTTGAGGATATAAGACGGTCATGGCGGCCATGGTGACCAAGTTGCCAGGGCAGAACGACAATTTTTGATAAGGCTACGAAGTCAACAACATGGATATCAGTCACTTTCGGCGGGAATATCTGCAGGGTGGATTGAACAAGTCAGATCTCGCCTCAGATCCCGTAAACCAGTTCGCTACCTGGTTCGATCAGGCCCGGAAAACGACGATCGCCGATCCCACAGCCATGGTCCTGGCCACGGTCGACAAAGATAGCCGGCCAAGCCAGCGCACCGTGCTGCTGAAATATTTTGATGAAGACGGGTTCGTGTTCTTCACCAATTACGGCAGTCGCAAGGCCGACGAAATCGCCAGTAACGACCGGGTCAGCCTGCTCTTTGTCTGGCTCGAACTGGACCGTCAGGTGATGATCAATGGCTATGCCGAAAAAATCAGCGCCAAGGATTCAGCCCGCTATTTTATCAGCCGACCGAGAGATTCTCAGGTTGCCGCCTGGGTTTCGAGCCAGAGTCACGGACTGTCGTCCCGTCAGGCCCTGATGCAGAAATTCGCCGAAATGAAAAAGAAATTCGGCGAAGGAAAGATCCCGCTGCCAACTTTCTGGGGCGGCTACCGCGTCGTTCCCTCGGAGATCGAATTCTGGCAGGGTCGGGAAAACCGGCTCCACGACCGGTTCATGTATAAGATGACGGAAAACGGCACCTGGTCCATAGAACGGTTGGCCCCCTGACGCCCTCCGGGCCTGCTAGCCTTTTATCACCGCCAACGGTTCCAGGACGTCAATAATATCGACCAGATCCCGTTGCCGCTGCATTACCGTTTCAATGTTTTTATAGGCTCCGGGAGCTTCATCCAGATCCTTTTTCCCCCGCAGGCTGTGTAAAATTTTCTTTTTCTCCAATTGCGCCTTTTCCCGATTCAGATCGAGTTGCCGCTGAGCCTGTTTTCTACCGAGTTTCCTGCCGGCGCCATGGGAGCAGGAGTTGAAGCTATCCGGGTTGGCTCTGCCGCCGACGATAAAGCTCTGATTTCCCTGTGAGCCTGGTATTATCCCGGTATCTTCGGTCATTGCCCTGGTTGCTCCTTTGCGGTGGACATATACGCGTTTGCCGAAATGACTCTCGAGGGCGGCGTAGTTATGGGCAATATTGATCGGCTCGGCAAACTCTATGTCGGGCGAGATCTGTTCCCACAGAGCTTCCTGAACGCTCTTCTGCATCAGGGCCCGGTTGGCCCGGGCAAATTCGACGCAGTAGCACATTTCCCGATAATAAGTCTGGCCCGGTTCGTCATCCATGGGCAGATGGGCAAGTTGCCAGGAGGCAGGAATGGAGATTTTCCAACGTTTGTTCAGACTGACAGCGAGCTTGTTGTAATGGCTGGCAACCCGAAAACCCAGATTGCGGCTTCCGGAATGGATCATGAACCAGATCATCCCGTCGAATCCCCGCTGTATCTCGATAAAGTGATTGCCGCCCCCGAGGGTACCGACCTGAGCCCTGGCATGGTCATACTCGGATCGAACGATCGGCAGATCATCGATTGAACCTGTCTTTGTTTTCGGCATCGAGTCGTGGGATCTGGGCTTTTTGTGATGTCTGAAGCCCAGCGGCACAGTTTGCCGTATGGTACGCATTACCCGTTTGAGATGGCCTTCGTCGATGGCGCTAAGCGAGGTCTTGACAGCACACATACCGCAGCCGATATCAACCCCGACCGCATTGGGAACAATGACCCCGTCAGCTGCCAGGATACCTCCGATCGGCATGCCGAAACCAAAATGGGCATCGGGCATGATGGCGATATGGTGGAAAGCGAAGGGCAGATTGGCAAGATTTTTGGCCTGCTGCAGAGCGCCATCTTCCATATCGTCAAGCCAGAGCTTGATCGGAATCTTTTCGCTGTCCAGAGTTCTTACCATATCGTAGCTGATGTGAAGGAGAGAACAGGTTACCTGACACCTTAATCAGTACAAATCACAGAGCAAGCCAAGCCTTGTTAGAAGGGAGGGGGTGAGTAAAATTCGACAATCCGCTCGCTGTCAGGGTGGTTGAATGATAAGAATGAGGCGTGCAGCAGCATAGCGTCCCCTTCTTTTCCGGACCCGTAAAGCCGGTCACCGATGATCGGCCCATTTAGACCGCCTGGGTGGGCGCTGTGCACTCGCAGCTGGTGAGTCCGGCCGGTAAGCGGAGTGAAGCCGATGCGACTGCCGCGGGGGGCGTCATCGATTTTACGCCAATTGGTAATCGCTTCTTTGCCGTGTATCGGATCATATATCTGATAAGGCCGGTTGTCCGGATCTAACCGAAACGGCAGGGTAATTGTGCCTGCCAGGGCCTCGATCCTTCTTTCTACGATGGCGATGTAGCCTTTTGTCACCCGGCGGTTCTGGAACTGGCTGCTGAGGTGACGATGAGCTTTCAGATGCATGGCCAGAACCATGATACCGGAAGTTTGCTGATCAAGCCGGTGCACCGCAGGCTGTTCCATCATTTCAGGGAAAAGCGACCGGGCTCTGCTGACCACGCAGTCCTGTTTTTCAGGCCCTCGTCCGGGCACTGCCAGGAGGTCTCCAGGTTTGTTGACGACCAGGATCGAATGGTCATGGTAAATAATGTGGAGACCAGTTCTCATAGCTGTCCTTTCCATGATCCGCACAGCAGAAAACCGAGTAGTGGTCTGCATTTATCTTTACAGGGTGGGTAGAAGAGACCATGCTCTCTCGTGCCGGAGGGATTGCTCCGGCCGAAATAGAACTCGGCGAGGGAGAGCGGGGTAAGGAAAAGTTCTGCCGCCTGATTTAGCATCTTCGGTGCGCAGCAGTCTCCGATTCCAGTCGGCAGATTTGCCGCACTGCCGACCGCTTCACATAGAGTGGCGGTGTGGCCGTTGAGATTTTTCAGCCGGTAAAGATTGTGGATACGCAGCATCAATTGTTTGGAGAGTTGTTTCCTGCTGGACAGCAGCTCTTTTTTTTGGTGCGGGTCTATCTGGCTTTCTATCTGTCTGCCCAGCTCTTTAATCTCCCTCTCCGCCGGGTCGTTAAGCCGTTTGAATTGGTTAACATCGAAGAGCGGGGGAGCCCAACCGGGGACCGACCAGCGGCCGTTGAACTGACCCGAGAATCCGTAAAGAAAAATACACCGGCCGTCGCCTGTCAAACACTCGAGCACGCCGAACATTTTTCCCCGCTGCGGCCCAAAAAGCGGCTCGGTGGATAATTCGGGATCATTGTTTCCGGCGCTCATCGTCAGATCGATAGTACCTTGTTTTTCGAGCCGGTCCCGCAGGAGGACTGCTTCCTTAACGGCGTTGCCCGATGGTAAATAGTGCATGGTACCGCAGGATCGACAGAATCCGGAACAGCCCTCACTTTCTGGTGGTGTAATATCCATGGGTTGAGTACCTTATAAATGATTTAAACCGGTGAAACAAGAATCAACCTTTTCAGGATGTTAACATGACCGAATCGCCTTTTTCACGGCTCGATCCCGAGGCCATACTGAGCTGTATAGAAAGGGCGACTGGCCTCCGGCTGCTCAATGTCTGCCGTCCCCACGCGAGTTATATCAACCGGGTCTACGAGGTACAGGACGAGGATGGGAATTTTCTGGTGGCCAAGTTCTACCGGCCCGGCAGATGGAGCCTGGAGGCCTTGGAGGATGAGGATAAATTTGTGGCCGACTGCGCTGCCCAGGAATTGCCGGTCATCTCACCTCTGGAACTTGCAGGTGGTTCATCTCTGTCCTCCTTTGAGGGTATCTATTTTTCCGTGTATCCCCGCTGTGGCGGCAGACTTGTGGATGAGTATTCGGTCGAACAGTGGTTAGAACTAGGCAGGCTGCTGGGCAGATTGCACGCCGTCGGCGCCCTGCATCAGGCCCCGGGAAGAAACAGGCTGCACCCAGAGCAGACCAGCCGTTCCCAGATCGACTACCTTTTGGCCAACGACCTTATCCCCGCGCAGTTGAGCAGCGAATTTGTCGATTCAACCAATGAACTCCTGGAGTTGATCACTCCCTTGTTCGAGGGGCTCGATTTTATCCGGCTGCACGGCGACTGCCACAGCTCGAACCTTATCTACCGGCCCGGTGAATCGTTTTTCATCATTGATTTCGACGACATGGTCGTCGGTCCCCCGGTCCAGGATTTGTGGATGCTGCTTCCCAATTATCTGGAGGAGTCGAGGAGCGAGCTGGCCCTGCTGCTCGAGGGGTATGAAATGTTCAATTCCTTTGACCGGTCTACGCTGGCTCTGATTGAGCCGCTGCGAGCAATGCGCTTTATCCATTACATCACCTGGTGCGCCAAACAATTTGTCGAGGATGGCAGCACCCGAATCAATGATGATTTTGGCTCCTATGCCTACTGGCAGCAAGAGATCGCCGATCTCAAGGACCAGGTGGTGCTGATCCGTAAAAGTCTGTGAGAGAAAATCAGCTGAAATAACGGGAAATCCGTTGGAACACGTTAAGGTTGTATTTTTTGCAGACCCGCACCATTTCTCTGAAATTCAGATCGAAACGGGCCTGCAGACGGGCCAGCTCAGTACTGTCCAGATCAATAATAGCCGAGAGGACGTCACCCCGGCCAGCCAGGCATATTACATTGCCGCGTTGGGGAACCGGCAGTTCGAGAATGGAGTCGAAGCGCAGAGCGATCTCAGAGGCCACCTCTTCCATTCTAGACTGGTCACCGCTCCACAGGTTCAGACAGACGATACCAGAAAGTGCCAGATGATCCAGGCAGAGCTCAAAAAATGCGCCTGAGTATATCTCTTTGGACATGCCCGCGGTATCGAAAGCATCGATGAGGATCAGATCGTAGTTGTCTTCATCTATCCTGTCAGCAAGGAATTCGTAGCCGCTGCTGCAGTGGATTGACACATTGGAGCTGAAGGGCAGATGAAAATGACTGCGGGCCAGATCGATGACTTCGCTGGAATAATCTATGCCGTCGATCCTGGCTTTGGGGAAGTGGTGATGGAAAAACCGAACCAGCGAGCCGGCGCCTACACCGACCACCAGGATTTTCTCAGGCTCGTCGTCGATCAGTAGAGAAGCTGCCATGAAACGGGTATAGGAGAGAGCCAGCTTCTGTGGTGCCGAAAGATACATGCTGGACTGGAGAATCTGGCCGCCGAAATAGAGAGAACGGGTGTTGCCGTCATCAATGACTTCGATGAGCTGGGTCTGCCAATGACTCCGGTGAACGGTTTTTTTTGCCATGCCGGTTCCAGTTAAGAGGACTATCGATCGACTGATATATACCTGATCACCGTCTGGGTTGTCAAAACTGTCCGGCGGTCACTGCTTGCAGTTGAGGCTGTTGACGGAACAGAGTATTTCCGGCATATTCGAAACATCTTTTGGCGATCACTGGTATGAGAACAGGAGGCGATTCGTGCTTGAAAAAATTATCTCCGGGGGACAGACCGGCGCCGATCAGGGAGCCCTGGATGGAGCGATAGCCTGCGCTGTGCCCCATGGCGGATCGATTCCCGCAGGCAGGAAGACGGAAGCGGGAGTGCTGCCGCTCGCATATAAAATGCAGGAGCTTGAATCCGACCGTTACACCGATCGAACCGAGCGCAATGTGATCGACGCGGACGGAACTCTGATTGTCTCGCATGGAGCCCTTACCGGTGGATCGGCACTCACTGAAAAAATAGCCCTTCGCTTGGGCAAACCTTGTCTGCATATTGACTTCAATCGATCTGAAACGAGCCAGGTGGTAAATGAAGCGTCTGTCTGGATCGTGAAATCTGAGATCAGGATTCTCAATGTGGCGGGGCCGCGAGCCAGCTCCGATCCTCACATTTATAATCTGACCAGGGAATTGATTATACGGCTGCTCGAAACAGCTGCCAAGTGAGCGTCATGAACCAGAACCTGCCGACAATAGACCCGGAAATCTGCACCGGTTGCGGGGCCTGTCTGTCGATCTGCCCGGATCGAATCTTAGCTGCCGATACTTTGGGTAAGGCGCTGGTCAATGGTGACTCCTGCATGCAATGTGGTCACTGTTATGCGGTATGTCCGGTCGAAGCCGTCAGCGTTCCTTTTCTCGACCAGCCGGAGGATCTCGGCTCGGTAAAAATCGAAAGCAAGGGCCGGCCGGCGGAGCCGCTCAGTCCGTTTGGCTTGCTCGAGCTGATGAGGCAGCGCAGATCCTGCCGCCTTTACCTGGAAGAAACGGTTGACCGAGTGGTACTTGACGATCTGGTAAGGGCAGCAGTGACAGCTCCCTCCGGTACCAACAGCCAGGGGTGGAAATTCATTATTTTGCCGGCCCGCGAACAGGTGATAAAGCTGGGGGAAGTAACCGCCGATTTTTACCGGCGGCTCAACCGTAAGGCGAGCAGTCTGGCGCTTCGTTCCCTGTTGCGGTTGACAGGGAATAATGCTCTTCAGACCTATTATGAAAACTACTTCGAAACGGTGAAGAAGGCACTTGACGAGTGGGACAGTGCCGGCAAAGATCGACTATTTCACGGTGCTCCGGCAGCCATCGTCGTTGCCGCCGACAGGGCCTCAAGCTGTCCTGGAGAGGATGCTCTTCTAGCCAGTCAGAATATACTGCTGATGGCCGAAGCCCTGGGCTTGGGCAGCTGCCTGATCGGTTACGTGGTTGAGGCTGCACGCAGAGACGCGTCGATTAACAGGCTGCTGGGGCTTGATAAAAGATACCGAGTCTATAGTGTAATAGCTTTGGGACAGCCGGCAGTAAAATTCATGCGGCCAGCCGGTAGAAAACCTCTGAAACCTGAGATCGTAAACACAGTCTGAGTGGAGAACAATGGACGCTGAGAGAGCAGAAAAAGAGGTGAGCTCGGAATCGCTGAAAGTTTATATATTTTCGTTTGGCTTCAAACACGGGGTACCGGTGGATGCCAATTTGTTGTTCGATGTCCGTTTCCTGCCAAATCCTTATTGGCAGGAGCACCTTCGCCCCAAATCCGGGCTCGAACTGGACGTATCCGGCTTCGTGATTGACAGTATTGAGGGCAAAGAGTTCCTGAGCCTGCTCAAACCGCTGCTGCTGTCGATCGCCGCTCAGACGGCCAGGAACAGAAAGGAACTGCGCATCGGCATCGGCTGCACAGGTGGCCGACACCGGTCGGTGGCGGTTGTTGAGGCTCTAGCTCTGGAGTTTGGACAGGACCCTCAGTTCGAAGTCCTTTCTTCCCACCGGGACATCGGTAAAGACAGCGGTTGACCTCCTGCCGGTCAGGTTGTTTCGCCATCTTTTTTGAGGAGCTGGTGGGCTGCGACCAGCATCTCCTTGAGCTGTTCTGCAGATAGCTCATCGGGTTTAGTCATTTCGGAAAAATCGAGTTCAGCGGCCCGTCCACCGTCGTTGCCCTGTACCCAGGATGAACCGCGATTTAGCATCGCGTAACGCTCGCCGGCAAAACTCCTCATGTCCCAGGCTCGATAGAGGTTGGCAAGCCAGAGCGTCATTTTTATATTAACGTTGCCGGGCGCTTCATCCCAGCCGGGAAACTTGTGCCAGAAGTAATCCGGACGCTGGTGGCCGGTTTCCTTCGCCATTTTGGTACGCAATTTCTTTTCAACGGCACGCAGGATCTCGCGATCGCCATATTCGAGAAAGGGCAGCACCTTGAGATGCTCATCGAAGTGGTGCGGTTCGGAGGCGCCGATGCTGATGGTACACACCCCCTTTTTGTCGAGGCAGTAAAGATCGTTGAACAGCATTGGTGAAAGCGGTGCGCAGAGCTTCTTTAGTTTGGGGGACGGTGAGTGCAGGTGGCCGCCTTTGTCAGAAGGGCTGATAATGAAGATGCCGATATCATGAGCGGCGGCCAAATCTACTGCCTCCCGGTTGGCATCGAAGATGAAGTACCAGTGGATATTGCAGAAATCAAAGCCACCATCTTCAGTGTGACTTAGGGACTGGAGTATGACGTCGGTAGGGCCGTGTCCCGAAAAGCCGACATGACCGACGAGCCCCTGGTCCTGAAGTTTTCGGGCGGCAGCCAGACAGCCGTTTTTCCTGCAGCACTGCCAGAGAGAACGATGGTCATTTAGTCCGTGCAGGGCCAGGAGATCCAGCCGGTCCACCCCTAGTCGGGCCATCGATAACTTGACCTTGGTGACGAACTCCTGCGGGTCTTCGCAGGGCAGGGCCTTACTCTGAAGAATGTAGTCGTTTCTGGGGACGGTAGGCAGGATTCGGCCCAGCTGCTGCTCTGAAGAACCGTAGCCATGGGCAGTCTCGATATGGTTGATGCCGTGGGCCAGAGCCTTGTGAACGATCTGTTCCAGCTTGAGCTGGGAATCGTCCGGGATCTCAGAATCTTTTGCCAGCTGCCAGCTGTGCATACTGCGCATGCAGCCGAAGCTCAGGACCGGCATGTCGATCCCGGTTTTACCGAAGCGCCTGTATATCATGATAAATTGACCATCCTCAGAAGAAAAAAATACGGAGCAAAATGGACGGATTGCTTATACTGTTTCATTAATAAAACAGGAACAGTAATTGTCATTGCCCAAAATACGTCTGCGAGGAGAAAATCATGGAAATTGTGGTCGTGCCCTGTCTGTATGATAACTATTCCTACCTGATAATTAACGGCAAGGAGGCTGCTGTGGTTGACCCCTCAGAGGCCTGGCCGGTAATGAAGGTGGCAGCTGAGAAGGGACTTACTCTCGTGGCTGCACTCTGCACCCATCACCATCACGACCACATCGGTGGTCTGCCTGACCTGCTCGACGAATATAAAAATCTTGAGATCTATGGTTTTCACCAGGATCAAAAACGGATACCGTTGATAACCCGGCCCGTGGAAGATGAAGCGCGTTTTTCTGTCTGCGGGCTCGACGTCGATGTGATCCACACACCAGGCCATACCTCCACCCACATAGTCTTTGCGGTCGAGGACCATCTGTTTGTCGGAGACACCCTGTTTGGTGCCGGCTGCGGCAGGCTGTTCGAGGGAACTGCCGAGCAGATGGTTCACTCCCTGGACCGGATTCTTCAGTGCGGAAAGCAGAGTCGTATCTTCTTCGGTCATGAATATACCGAATTTAACCTCCGTTTTGCCGCCCAGGTCGATCCCGTCAACCCAGCCATTGACGAACGGATCGCCAGCGTGAGGAAGATGCGCAAAGCAGACCAGCCCTCCACACCCTCGACGCTTGAGGAAGAACTGGCTACCAATCCTTTTCTTCGTATCGAAGATGGATCGATCATCGACCAGCTCGAGAGGGAACATAATCTCGATTCGATCGATCGGGTGAAGGTCTTTGCTGCTTTGCGGGAGCAGAGAAATAACTTCTCCTGAGCATCAGGGTCTGCTGTAGTGCAAAGTGCAACCAAATTTCACAATAGCGTGGAACCTCTGCAGTGCCTTACAATCGTGTTGACCTGAGCGGACAAATGGACTAGAAGTCGTGCTCAGCCCCTATTCCGGCTCGTCAGTTTTGCTGTCGTGATGAAGATCTCAGAATCTTTTGCCAGCTGCCAGCTGTGCATACTGCGCATGCAGCCGAAGCTCAGGACCGGCATGTCGATCCCGGTTTTACCGAAGCGCCTGTATATCATGATAAATTGACCATCCTCAGAAGAAAAAAATACGGAGCAAAATGGACGGATTGCTTATACTGTTTCATTAATAAAACAGGAACAGTAATTGTCATTGCCCAAAATACGTCTGCGAGGAGAAAATCATGGAAATTGTGGTCGTGCCCTGTCTGTATGATAACTATTCCTACCTGATAATTAACGGCAAGGAGGCTGCTGTGGTTGACCCCTCAGAGGCCTGGCCGGTAATGAAGGTGGCAGCTGAGAAGGGACTTACTCTCGTGGCTGCACTCTGCACCCATCACCATCACGACCACATCGGTGGTCTGCCTGACCTGCTCGACGAATATAAAAATCTTGAGATCTATGGTTTTCACCAGGATCAAAAACGGATACCGTTGATAACCCGGCCCGTGGAAGATGAAGCGCGTTTTTCTGTCTGCGGGCTCGACGTCGATGTGATCCACACACCAGGCCATACCTCCACCCACATAGTCTTTGCGGTCGAGGACCATCTGTTTGTCGGAGACACCCTGTTTGGTGCCGGCTGCGGCAGGCTGTTCGAGGGAACTGCCGAGCAGATGGTTCACTCCCTGGACCGGATTCTTCAGTGCGGAAAGCAGAGTCGTATCTTCTTCGGTCATGAATATACCGAATTTAACCTCCGTTTTGCCGCCCAGGTCGATCCCGTCAACCCAGCCATTGACGAACGGATCGCCAGCGTGAGGAAGATGCGCAAAGCAGACCAGCCCTCCACACCCTCGACGCTTGAGGAAGAACTGGCTACCAATCCTTTTCTTCGTATCGAAGATGGATCGATCATCGACCAGCTCGAGAGGGAACATAATCTCGATTCGATCGATCGGGTGAAGGTCTTTGCTGCTTTGCGGGAGCAGAGAAATAACTTCTCCTGAGCATCAGGGTCTGCTGTAGTGCAAAGTGCAACCAAATTTCACAATAGCGTGGAACCTCTGCAGTGCCTTACAATCGTGTTGACCTGAGCGGACAAATGGACTAGAAGTCGTGCTCAGCCCCTATTCCGGCTCGTCAGTTTTGCTGTCGTGATGAACCCAAGATCAAGGAGAGATACCATGAAAAAACTTTTAATGATCCTGTCAGCTTCAACAATCCTTCTGGCCACCAGTGCCATGGCCGCTTCACCGGTGATATCAGTTAATCAGTTCGTCGAGCATCCTGCTCTGGATGCAGTTTTGAAAGGACTTCAGGATTATTTGAAAGACAACGGGGTGAACGCTGAATTCAAGGTTCATAACGCCCAGGCCAACATGGGCACCGCCACCCAGATAGGTCAGCAGATGATCCCCAGGCCAACATGGGCACCGCCACCCAGATAGGTCAGCAGATGATCGGCGAGAAAAGCGATCTCCTCGTAGCTATTGCCACTCCTTCTGCCCAGGCTACTGCTCAGGCGCTGAGCAAGGCTCCGGCCGACCTGAAAAGGCCCCTGCTGTTTACCGCGGTAACTGATCCGGTGGCGGCCGGTCTGGTCGAAGCCATTGATAAGCCGGGAGAGTTCGTAACCGGCGTATCCGATCTTCTGCCGGTCGAGAAACATCTTGAAATGATCACCACCTACAAACCGGATATCAAGAAGCTGGCAATCCTCTACAATGCAGGAGAAGCCAACTCCAAGGCAATCGTCGCCTCGGTGAAAGAACTCAGTTCCAAGTTCGGTTTCACTGTCGTTGAGGCCACCGCCCCGAAAACGGCTGATGTCTATGCCGCTGCCAAAAGTCTGGTGGGCCGCTGCGATGCGGTATTTATCCCCACCGACAATACCATCGTCGCCGCCCTCGAATCGGTGATCAAGGTGGGTACCCAGAATAAGCTGCCGATTTTTGCTGCCGATGTCGATTCGGTAGCCCGTGGAGCAGTTGCCGCCATGGGCTTTGATTACTACAAGCACGGCTATCAGACCGGCGCCATGGCGAAAAAAATCCTCGAGGGTGCTGCACCGGGATCACTGCCGGTCGAATTTCAGAAAGAGCTGCAGCTGCAGATCAACCTCAAAGCGGCGGAAGCGATGGGTGCGCCGGCTCCTGAGATGCTCCTCAAACAGGCAAGCAAGGTCTACGAATAACGGCACCATTTGCGGTAACACGTTTCAGTGACTATCTACGCGGCCATCGGAGCCCTTGAGCAGGGGCTCGTCTATGGAATCATGGTGATTGGGGTCTACCTGACCTTCAGGATCCTCGACTTTCCGGATCTCACCGTGGACGGCAGCCTGCCGCTGGGGGCTGCCATTTCCGCAGTGGCCATCACCTCCGGCCTCAATCCCTATTTGTCGCTGCTTTTTGCGGCCTTTGGAGGGTTTGCGGCCGGGGCGGTTACGGCGATTTTAAATACCAAGTTCAAGATCCTGCATCTGCTGGCCTCGATATTGACGATGATCGCCCTATATTCGATCAACATTCGGATAATGGGAGGTCCCAATATCGCCCTGATCAACTCGGCCACCGTATTTGATCCGATCATTGCTCTCGGTGTTCCGGCCCATCTCGCCAGCCTGGTGGTTTTCAGCCTTTTTGGAGTGGTCGTCATGGGAGGGGTTATCTGGTTTCTGAAAACCGAATTCGGACAGGCAGTACTGGCGACCGGTGACAATCCTCAGATGATCATCAGTCAGGGGGTCAATACCCACCTTATCATCATCGTCGGAGTTGGCCTCTCAAACGGTTTGGTTGCGCTCAGTGGGGCGCTGATAGCACAGAATCAGGGGGCTGCCGATGTGGGCATGGGTATTGGAACGATAATCGCCGGTCTGGCCTCGGTCATCGTTGGTGAAACCGTGTTTGGCTCCAGCTCGATTGCCCGGGCGATAATTGCCGCAGTGTTGGGATCGGTGGTCTATCGGCTGGCCATTGCCCTGGCCTTGAGCTTCGACTTTGGCGGTTTCACCTTCAGCCCGAGCGATCTCAATTTGATTACCGCCCTGCTGGTGATCGGCGCCCTGATTGCGCCGAACCTCAAGAAAAAACTGCTGGCCCAATGATAACCGTAGATCACTGCACCAAATATTTTCACCGTGGCAGCGTCAATGAAGTACTGGCACTGAACGATATCGATCTGAGTGTAGCAAACGGCGACTTTATTACGGTGATCGGCTCCAATGGTGCGGGTAAGTCGACCCTGCTCAACGCCCTGGCAGGGTCGTTTTTTCTCGATTCCGGTTCGATCACCATCGGCCAATTGAATGTTACCAGGTGGCCCGAATACAAACGGGCGAAACTGCTTGCCAGGGTGTTTCAGGATCCACTGCTGGGGACCTGCCCGTCAGCGACCCTCGAGCAGAATATGGCCTTAGCCCTGAGAAGGGGAAAGAGAAGGGGACTTGGGCCGGGGGTAAGATCCGGAGACAGGGATCTGTTCTCTTCGGAGTTGGCCAAAATAGGTCTGGGACTCGAAAACAGGCTTCAGGACCGGGTCGGTCTGCTTTCCGGCGGACAACGTCAGGCCCTGACCATGCTGATGGCCACCCTGGTGCGTCCCGAAGTCCTGTTGCTCGACGAACATATTGCCGCGCTCGATCCGAAGACTGCGGGGCAGATCCTGGCACTGACCCGGGAGATCGTTGCCGACCAGGGCTTGACCACCCTGATGATCACTCACAATATGAAGCACGCCATCGAATTCGGCAACCGTCTTATCATGCTGCATCAGGGGAGGATCATTCTTGACGTCAGTGGTGAGAAAAAAAGCAGCCTCAGCGTTGATGACCTTCTGGAGCAGTTCTACAAGGCCCAGGGAGAAGAACTGGCCAACGATTCGATGCTCCTGACCTGACCTTTGCTAGCTGATCTCTACCTCTCAAGTCTATTATCTCCAAACCACTGAACCAGGCTCGAGTAATACACATTACTGGATTAAGGCTGATTCAAGAATTTTAACACAGTCCATGACCACACCACCACCCTGTCTGGGCTGTACACAGTCGCTTTGATATATGTTGGCATCGGTATAATCCCGATGTATCTTTAGGCATTTGAGCACCGTAAAAATATGTTCCGTATAAGGTGTTATCGGCTGGGGTTTGAATCATCCCCATAGCCCCCATCGAGGACACCGGGTTACTGGAGAGAAAAAGTGGAGCGAGCAAAAAATCACAAGACGATAGCATTTGGACTCATTCTTGGATTTCTTAGTCCAGGTCTAGTGTTCGCTGCAGGTGAGAGCGCTGGTACACAGACAAACAAGTCGGCTGGGCCGGTTGAATTCGATCTGTCAATTGGCACCGAGCTTATGTCAGGCGATACAACCTACTCAATAGGCGGGCCTATTGTTTATCCAGATGGTTCTGTGGTAAATGCCTACTTCCCCTTCAGTCAACTTGAGTGGCCACTGGATATCTGGTTGGCTAGAATTGATGCTGGGATAGATATTGGTTCTTCATGGCGCATCAACGCTGTCGTGAAAAAAAACATCAATGATCCTGGTGACAACATGAAAGACTCGGACTGGATAATTCCCGGTAGGCTTGATATTTTTTCCGAGTCAGAGATTTCAGATTTTGATGCATTGATCTGGGATATAGACGTTGAATGGGTGTTCATGAAGCGTCAGGTCTGGGAAATCTACGCAGGATTTGGTTATCAGTACCAAAATTTTGAGTACGAGGCTCAGGGCATCTATCAATATTCACCGTCCGGGCTTCCTGGGGTCGAGGCATATGGAGACGGCAGTGTCAGCATAACGTATGAAATGACACACAGAATGCCCTATTTTCTTATGGGCACTGACTTCCAGGTCACTCCCAACTTCACCTTGGCAGGAAGTTTCGCCTACTCTCCTTGGGTCGATGCTGCTGATGAAGATTTTCACCTGGCAAGAACACCGGTGTTGGTGTCACAGGGAGACATGGACGGGGATGGGTACATGATTGATGTGGCTGGAACCTATCGTTTTCTTTCATCCTGGTTTTTGAAAGCTGGTTTCCATTACCTCAGGATTGCTGTTGATGGCAGCCAAAATCAATCATTTGGCGGTGCTGCCAACGGGACAGTGCGTGAGAAATCGGAGAGTAACCAGACTTCCGGTTATTTAAGTGTTGGCTTCACATTCTAGAAAAGGTGTCAGAGTAGATATCTCTAACAAGTCCATGGTTCAAGTCAAGTCGGTCCGAGTTGGGCCCCCTAAAAAGCTTCAGATAGCTCTTTTAGGGTGGATCTTTACCTGGACGCTTTTGTCGGTTTCAACCGCGAAGTCCTCTCCACTTAGACGGTTTCACTATCTCGGAGGTTAAATGAAATTTACATTGATAGCCAGTTTGATATTTCTTCTGCTGGCCCCGCAAGTGCCTTTGGCTGCCGATAACATGAAAGCATTCCCTCCAGCTGAGCAGGGTATGGTTCGTTACGTTTTGCAAGTGGATGAAAAAGAGAACGAATCTCTCTTTCGCGTGGAGTTGATTGTGGGCAAAACAGTACTGCTCGATGACGCCAATAACTATTTTTTCGGAGGGGAAATCGAGAAAAAGGTGATTAATGGCTGGGGGTTTCCAAAATATGTCGTGACAGACATAGGTCCTATGGGCGGCACATTGATGGCTGTTGACCCCAATGTAAAAAAGACGCCTCGTTTTATTACTCTTGGGGGGGATCCCTATCTGATCCGCTACAATAGTCGTCTGCCAATCGTTGTGTATGTACCTGAGGGCGTTGAGGTACACTATCGCCTCTGGTCGACGGACAAAAAAAGTATAAAGTTTGACAAAGGATAAATTTCAACCATCTTTCAATTTGAGACTAACGTCTGGGGGCGAAGTTCATTGGTACAGGCTTAACTGCAAACCCAAGGTAATCAGTGGAGGACAACATTTATCTGGAGCAATGAGGCGAAAGCCTTTGAGCGGACCTCTAATGCGGCAGTTTAGTTGTACGTTGTTAATGGTAAATCCAGCAAAGATTGAAAAATAAAGAAAGGAAAAACATGAGCGATATGGCGTTTCAGGATTATTACCCGGACGACTATTCCCATTGTTATGGATGTGGGCGTCTCAACGAGAATGGGCACCAGATAAAAAGTTTTTGGGACGGTGATGAAGGAGTCTGTCGTATCGTGCCGAAGATTTTTTATTCCGGGGGTATGAAGGATATCCTGTACGGGGGGCTGATTGCTTCCCTCATGGACTGCCACGGTGCAGGGACTGCAGCTGCTGCCAAAGCGAGGGAGCTAAATATAGAGATGGAGCCGGGGGCAATGCCTCGCTTTGTTACCGCGTCCCTGAAGGTCGATTACCTGAGTCCGACACCGGTGGGTAAAGAAGTGGAATTAAGAGCAAGGGTGGAGGAGATCAAGAAACGCAAAGTGACCGTCAGTGTCACCCTTTCCACAGATGGCTCGGTCCATGCCAGGGGACAATTGATCATGGTACAGATCAAAGAGGATTAAATCTCCAAGCGGCTCGAAGGTTTTATAGGCAAGATGTTTTTTGAAAATCAATTATTTTCAAACAGAGACGGAAAAATAGTATTGTACCATCCGTGCGAAGTGATTTTTGAGGCGTGTTGTTTTAACTGGGCGGTTCTATTTTTTCTGCGACTGCCTTGATGACTGATCTAACGGTTATTAGATGAAGGGACCCATAGGCGTTTTTGATTCAGGTTACGGCGGACTGACGGTTCTTAAAGAGTTGATCAAGACCATGCCCGAGTATGATTTTCTGTATCTGGGAGATAATGCCAGGACACCTTATGGTACTCGTTCATTTAACGTGGTTTATAAGTATTCGCTGCAAGCTGTAAACTACCTCCTCCGGCAAAACTGCCCCCTTGTGGTTATCGCCTGTAATACAGCGTCTGCAAAAGCTCTAAAGAATATACAGCAACTGGACTTGCCTCATATTGCTCCAGACCGACGCGTACTGGGCGTCATTCGTCCAAGTGTGGAAAAAGCTGCCGAGATTACAAAAAATGGACAGGTGGGGGTCCTGGGTACCGTTGGAACAGTTGTTTCGGAATCCTACCCGATGGAGTTGCAGAAGTGGTCTGGGGGAAAAATAGTTTCCACGGTTCAGGAAGCATGTCCAATGTGGGTTCCCATCGTGGAAAACAACGAAATCGGCTCACCGGGGGCTGAGTTTTTTATAGAAAAGAACATCAGCAATATTCTGCAGAAAAATAACAATTTAGACACATTGATTCTTGGTTGCACTCATTACCCTTTGCTTCTTGATGTGATAAAAAAATATTTACCGGAACGTATAAAAATTCTTGAACAGGGACAGATTGTATCCGAAAAGCTTGTTGATTACCTGAGAAGACATCCCCAGTTAGAGAAGCGAATCACCAGAACTCGAAAAACAATATTTCAAACAACTGAAGATCCTTATATTTTTGAAAACAAGGCAACTCTGTTTATGGGGCAGTCAATTACAGCCAAAAATGTTCATCTCTAAATAATTCAGCAGGAATTATTTACTTGAATCCCTCCTGTAAATCTAACAGCTCAAGCGGTCGAGAAAAGGGGTAAGGCCAACTCTCTTGATCAGCCTGCTCTGCAACCGTTTGGCACAGGAACCTCCGGGGTTGCCAGACATGGAGTAATGCGGTCCGCATACCCTATATCAAAAAGCATCCCCCGGCTTACTTCACCAGCCATCTTTTTTTCAGGTAAGTTCAGAACAAAAAGCGCCTGCCTTCCTTCGATTTCTTTTGGGTTGTCTCGATCCTGTTTTATGCCGGCCAGAATAGAACGAGTGTGATCACCGAAATCCACGCTCAGTTTCATCAGTTTTTTTGAATTCTCGACTTCAGATACCTGGGTGATTGTACCCACTCGGATGTCCAGTTTTTCAAAATCTGCAAAGCTGACTTCAGGTTTAATCGGAGCAGGGTTCATTTGAGATCTCCCGACAGCTATTAAGGTTGTAGGTGGTCATATTATTGCGTACTCAGCTACGAGGGTGCAATCCTCAAATTTTTGCCCGTGTGGAAGCAGCGAGGGATGACCAATTTCTGACGAATTGATGACTCCATTATGGTTAAGTTTTAAAATTGGAGGAGCTTCTTATCCCATCCATTTCATATGGGGGCAATAGTTATTCCAAATTAGAGCTGGGCCAGACAGATTGCTATTCACCTCTTGATGACAAATTGAATTTCAGCAGTTGTGGCCCATCTTCGGAAAGTACCACAACCAGGTTAATAGCAGAAAACCCTAATCTTCTCTCATTTGACTCATTGCACTTTTCGAGAACATCTCCGGCAGGGTGCAGCGTTATTTTGCCATTTTGAAGGCCTTGGACGGTCCCTGTTAGAATGAATGCCAGTTGCCTTTGTTCTTCCTCCAAGACTTTCAATCTGTTTTTGTTAATGTTCTCTATAAATATCGAGTAGTTGTTGGTATGGGCTAATTCCTCTATGTGCAAAGTGGCTTTTGAGTTCGAAAAATATGCGTCATTCGTCCACATTGCCTCTGTTGAGGCCGGTGGGCAGTTTTCGCAACCGTCTGCGACCGAGAGCAAGGGGGCAAACCCGCCTTCAATGGATATTTTCATAATTGAGTCGTTCTGGAGAAAACTGATCTTTGCATTCCCGATATTTTTATATTCCAGCAAATCACCGCAGAGTTGAACGGAATCTTCATTTGGTGCGAAATACCACCAATTTATGATTTTGTAGAGGAGGACCTGGTGTCCTTCAAGAAGGTACAATTCTTGTGAGACTGTAGTATGAGGTAAACAGAAAAAGCTGATAAAAACGATGATGAAAAGGTGTCTCACGATTCTCGGGATGTAGTTTACGGGTACACCAAATAATTGAACTGTGATCCCATTGTTATTCTTTACAGGCCGCGCGGCACAAGACAGGCTGCCTATTCATCTCAATTCCTTCTGAGAAGATAATCCCAGTCCAGGTCAGTGTACGTGTGGTGCAGCAGGTGGTCATCGTCAGCGATGCTGAGTTGCAGGTTGGCAAAGGTCGCTTCGGCGGCCGGTACGACGATATCAGGAGGCGTGACCACGTCGCCCTTGCCGATGACGAGTAGGGTTTCAGTGGCAATTTTTCTGTGTGGTATCCGGAATTCATGAAAATTCAGAGCCGGAGCAAGCAAGATCAGATGACGTACTCGGTCAGGATGTTCGATGGCCAGGCAGGCGCCCATCAGTCCGCCGAAACTTGAACCAACCACAATGAAGTCGCCATCATCACCAACCAAGGTATAAAGTTGTGTCATCCTCTCCTGCAGCGTACCGCTGAAATCGGGGCGCATCATATCCGGGAACCGGGTGGAGAAGTAATTGCCTTTAGTGCCCGAGCCCGATGAGTCGAGGCCGTGCAGAAAAATTCTTGTGGTCATGGCTGTGTTCCCGCTGCTGTTGGTTTTTTCTGAGGGTAATCCTCATTGCTGTGGTTTGTAAATAAAAATTAGAAATCATAAAATCATAACCAATGCCTAGAGTTTAGGTGTGGGGAGACATCATTGTAAGAAAGTACGAAACACTACCTAACACCTGGAATTTTCGTATTGGTTCATCATCGGTGACGAGGTATACTTAAGTATAAACACCCCAAAAAACATTGGTCATGAACTGCAGGACTTGAACATGTTTGCAGTAAACTGAAATCGGATAGTGGGATGCACTGATCGTGAACCCACCAGATAAGGTGTTCCAATGGCAGAAGCAACGTTCACACGAAAGTTGTCTGCGATCTCATCTACCGACGTTGTAAAATATTCATGTCTGACGGGTGAAGATGATTTGGCCACCCTCCATTCTTTAGAAACCTTGGATATCGCGAATATCGAGCAGCCAAAGGGCTGTTTCCCAATGATTGCTCATGTTGGTACAATATTTGATATGGAGAGGAGACTTCTATGATTTCATCAGAAAACAAAAACTGGACGACTCCCATTCTCATCACCACCATCGTCACGATCATGCTGGGCACGTTGTATTTCTCTTCTAGCTATTTGTCTAAACAAGAGACCTCTCCGGCGCGTAAAGAGTTTGACTATTCAGGCAGGCCTACCCAGTATATGACAACGCCAACCCAGGTCGTACTAAAGATAAATGAAAAGCTGGCTATAGGTAGAAACGCTCTGGTTTTCAAAGGTGTAGAGAAGAATGTAGTGATTGTCGACCTCTACCTTCTTGATATGGACTCTGAGCAAGCCTATAAGAAACGATTCCTTAAAAAGGAGGCAAAAAAAGAAATGGTTCTTGGCAAAGGGAGATACCGCCTCCTTTCGGTCAATGACAAAAACCTTATTCTGAAGATCATCGAAGAACCATCTACTCTTTGAGTAGCACCCACATAGATGACAGGCTCGAACTGACACATCGGTAATGGAAGGTTGAGCAGCTGTTTTCATGATCCATACTCATGAACTGATAGAAGAAGTGCTGTTTTTACGTGAAAGAGAACTCTGCATTGCTTTTTCAAAAACCACTTCCGGCTCTATAGTGGCAGAGTGGCGAGCCAGCTTTGACCAGATGATGGAAGAAGGGATAATAGGGGAGATTCGCCGCAAGTGGAATTTTGAGTAACACTCAATCCTCTCTAAGCCATCTATATCCTTATTTTCAAGATTATAACTTTCCTCAAGTCTACTCTCACGAGGTGTTTGAGCATTTTTTTCAAGTGCAGAACTGGAGGCACTCACTAATTTCAGTTACCAAGAGATACTTCAGTCATTCCAACTACCCGCTAAACATATAGAGTTTTGCTATGTCGGGAATTGGGTAAGTATCCAAAATCAATAAGTTAGTATTTTGAGCGGCTGCCCTGTTTTCTGAATTAATGTAAAAAAAACTGCTGATTCCAGAATTTTCATAAAAAACCATAATCGCTCTACTCGCCTTTTCGGGTAAACACCTGCTTTTCCATCCTAAAAAAAATAAACACTAGCTTGGCATTGGAATTGCATCTCATGTTATCCATTCAGTTCCTATCAATTCGGATAATCTGGGAAGGTAATGAGAAATCAAGTAGGATTATTATGTTTTGCTGCAACTCTCATGGTGTTTACAACAGCATCGTATGGGACAGCACCTGAATATAACAATGGTATAAATGCTGAGTATGCCTTAGCAGATATTCCAAAACAGCAACAATTAAAACAGTCTGATATTATTGATCATAATAGCCTCGAAGCTAAGTATGCTTTTAGCTCATTTAACGAGACTGAAACAACCAATGAAGTGCAACAGACATATGCTGTTATCTCACCTGGTAGTAAAATTGGTCAATTATCAGAACAAGATAATGTTTCAAACATAAGCGATGAGGCTGCCCCGGAATCTACTGATTCTGACATTGCTCCTGAGCCCGGTACAATGCTCCTTTTTGGGGTTGGACTAGCTGGATTTGCTGTTCTTGGAATGAGGCGGAAACCACAATCAATCTTTCCAAGAAAGTAGAAAAAGCGAAAGACAAATGAGCTTTCACTTACTTTCAAGAAGGTGACAGAGTATCCGCTATCTGTCAGAATCTCTGATTATGATACCAAAAGACGAGGATCGTAGACGGCATAAGCGTTATAAAGTAGAAAATTCCGTATCGATTTCATCCGACGGTGTTTTTCAGGTGACTGATATTAGCAGAGGTGGATTTTGTTTTAGATGCCCTCCTTTTACATCTATATCTGATTTCTGGGATAGTGATATTTTAACCCCGATTGAACAACTAAAAACATTTTCTGCAAAGCTTGTCTGGTTCTTTATGTCGGAGGATAGTTCGTACAGTGTTTCACCGATGATTGTTGGAGCCAAATTCAGAAAGTTAAGCAAAAAACAGAACCTCCTTTTATCAAATTTCATCGAGGCTGCTTCTCGACAAGATTTTCTTGAAAAATAGTCTAAATCCAGACAGTTTGTTCTTACCTTGCCTCTGCCCTATAGTCAGATTTGATGAATGATATATAGCCACTGACCACTCACAATTTTAGGGACAGATCAACCCTGAATTATCTCTATGTAAAGAAGCTGTAATAGCCCTTACCACTATGTATGAGAGATTCCTTGAGAGGTGAGTAATCAGGCCGCATCACCGGCTAATTCTGATGGGAACCCTGGTATTCTGGCTCCGGAGGAAATTTCCTCGTTCGTCCAGGTACTCCGCCGATGGTGTCTGAAGATCTTTCAGAGAATATTCTTTACCTAAATACCCGTAGGTTGACACACCTAATTTATGATAGGGGAGTATCTCGACACTTCTCACTTTTTTCAGCTCTGAAACCATTGCCAGAATCGTCTGCAGATTGGTATCGGAGTCATTTACCCCAGGTATCAAAGGAACTCTGATATATACCGGCAGCCTCAGATCCGATTCATCAATACGTTTGAGATTCTGCCATATCAGTTCGCTGCCGACTCCGGTGAGTTCTTTATGTACTGCTGAATCGGCGTGTTTTATGTCGACGTAGAGTGAGTTAAGGTAGGGCAGCACTTTGGCAACAGAGTCCCAGGTGGCATAAAGACTCGTCTCCATGGTGGTATCGATTCCTCTTGTACGGCATTCCTCCAGAATACTCTTGACGAAATCTGGTTGGGTCAGACATTCCCCTCCACTGATCGTTACCCCTCCGCCCGAGAAGAAGTAAAAAATTTCATCCCTGCTGATCTGCTCGAGAACCTGCCGATCGGTCATTTTCTGTCCGTAGCATTTAACGGCATCTTGTAGACAGGACTCTAGGCACTCCTGGCAGTGGGTGCACTTTTTATGATCAAAGGCAAAAGACCCATCATTCCCGATAGAGAAGCATCCTTCAGGGCAGGTGTAGACACAGATCCCGCATTCGTCGCACTTCTGCTTGATGAATCCGATTTCAATCGAGCCGCGCTGACCCTCCGGAGTCGAACACCAGGCACAATTGAGCGGACATCCTTTGAGGAACACAACCGTTCTCAAGCCGGCGCCATCATGAATGGATGTCTTTTCAATTCGAAGAACTATACCTGTGATTTCGGATGTCATTATCTCAGCCAGTGGAAATGTCGCGCAGTACTGTTCTGCCGATGATCTCGTTCTGCACATCTTTGCCAAGCTCGGTGAAATATGCGGTGTAGCCGGCGACTCTGACCAGTAACCCTCTGTATTCATCAGGGTTATTCTGGGCGTCGATGAGTTTCTCCTGATCGACGACATTGAATTGCACGTGGTAGACCCCAAGGCTGCACATGCTTTTTAAAAGAGCCATCAACTGCTGAATACCATTTTCATCACTCAGCATCTCTGGTTCGACTTTCAGATTCAGCAGCGTACCCTGCACGAATCGGTCGTGGGCTATGTGTGAAACTGATTTAAGGACCGCACCTGAACCGTGTATGTCCGTCCCTCCAGTCGGGCTGACTCCATCGGTTAGAGGAACCCAGGCTCTTCTGCCGGAAGGCAGCGCGCCAACTTCGAGTCCAAAAGGGGTATTGCCGGACACTGGAAGGATACCTGGTGTCATCGTTCCAAATTTGCTCTTGTATTTTTCAATTTCATCGGCAAAAAACGTAAAAAGATCTCCAACCAACCGATCTACCTGCGGGTCGTCATTACCGTATTTAGGTGCCTGTCTGCAGCGCTTTAACAGTTCGTCATGACCAACGAAGTCGTCCTCTAGGGCCTGGATGAGTTGGGCCATGGTAGCCTGTTTCTTGTCGTAGACCACATGCTTGACGGCAGCGACACTGTTTATCAGATCTGCAACACCGATAAGAATGATACCGTTGCCCGTATTATATTTAGCGCCGCCCCAGGCATAGTCCTTGGCGTTTTCAATGCATTCCTTGAACGTCAAGGAAAGTGTCGGGCTTGGACGATTCATGCATACTTCGTCAATCACATGACTGCCTTTGACTACTGCCCTGGTGATATATGAAAATTGACTTTTAACCGCCTTTAAAAAATCATCAAAATTTTCAAAATCTACTGGATTTCCAGTTTTCACAGAGACCTGTTGGCCGCTTTTCCTGTTAATCCCGTTGAGTAATGAAAATTCAATTACCGAACCAAGGTTAATGTCGGCCAGGGCGGTGTAGTGCCTCAGCCTCCCTTCTAAGTTAGTTTCTACACAGCCGCAGGGGTTCCAAGCAAATGCTTCTTTTAAGGGAATGCCCTTGTTCATGAGCATTCGTATGCCAATATCGTCGTTGTGGAAAGCAGGAAAACCAGTGCCCAGTGCAATGAGGTCAACTATTTTTCTCAGAAATTTGTTGGGATTTTTGGCGAGGCTGTAGCGCACGGAAAGTGAAGGCTGATAGAGCTGCACATCCATTGTCGCCTGGACGATCATATAGGAGAGATCGTTAACCGCATCTCTTCCTGTCTCGTCCACGCCACCGACACAGACGTTCTGAAACATGGGATAGCCCGCAGCAAATTCTGCCGTTACTTCATCCTGGAATAGACACGGTTCACTGAATTTAACCCAGAGACAGTCTAAAAGTTCCTGGGCCTGGTCTTTGGTGAGGTCGCCGGTGGCCAGATCATTTTGAAGATAAGGCCAGAGATACTGGTCCATCCTGCCTGGATTATAACTTGCAGCGTTTTGCTCCATAAAGATACAAATTTGATAGAAATAGAGCGATTGAAGCGCTTCTCTGAATGTGTTGGCCGGTTTGGCCGGAACTTTTGAGCAAATTTCACTTATCTCCAGGAGTTCCGTTTTCCGCTGGGCGTCGGTTTCACGGGCCGCCATCCGCTTTGCTTTTTCCGCGTAGCGGGAAGCGAGGATCTTGATTCCATCCGCCACCAGCAAAAGTGATTTCAGGTAATAATCTTTCTCGTAGTCGCCGGGTAGAGTGAGATCCAACCTGTCTCTTCTGGCGTTGACTATGGTCTCTATCCCCTCGATGCCTTCTTTTATCAACCATTGGTATCCGGCTGTCGTTTCCCCAAAGCCGCGAACGGCCTTCCTGTTGATATAGACGACGCCGTTATCTCTTAATTCCTTTGTATCCTCTGGAATCTGAGCCAGCCACTCTTCGTAGTTGGACTTTCCTTTCCAGAACGGTTTGATTTCCTGTTCGAAGATGTTCCTGTCAGCAGGATTCAGATAGAATGGATCGTAGGCTCTGTGAGAGATCGTATCGAGTTCTTCATTCAACACTGACCAGCAGGTATCGGCACAGAGTATTCCGCCTCGGATCTTACTTCCTGAGCAACCTACAATCAGTTCATCATCCCAGATCTTGATGCTCTTCTCCAGGCATTGCAGCCTAAAAGCCTTTGCTTTCTGCAGCACGAGAGGTTCGCTCAAGGCCTGCTTGAATCCACGTGTTAAAATCCTGGCATTCTCAAGGTCCATTTCTGGTCTGGTTGCGATAACACGCTCTTTCAATCGATTGATGCGGGCCATATAGAGAGGCTGAGCGTTAAGCCGATGACGTTCATCTACTACCAGTTTCATCGTTTCCTCCGTTGCCATGTAAAGATTGCCTCTGGACCCAGACGGGTGAACGACCTTGCGTTCAAGAGGATTTATTCCGATGATTCAAAAGTACAGATAGCCAAAATAGTGTGTCAAGATAAATTTCGGTGGCAAGTACTAAAGATTTTGTCCTTAGAGTAATGTTTTATCAGTGATGGGGCTAATTCTCTTGGTTCTTGAAAGCAGACCGCATCTCACTTTGAAATACGTAAGTTTATAAATTGGTACTTATAATCTGAGGACGTCCTGCAGTCAGTTTGACCAACAATCGAGGATAAAAACGGGTTCAGAGAACAGGGGTAAAGATATAGAGGGCAAAATTAAGGGGCTGAAGACGGATTTTAAAGTTCTCTTGGCTTGCAGATTGAGATGCCAATAAAAAAGGGGAAGGGCCCGGTTCTGCCCTTCCCCTACTAGGAGGAATGAGTGTTTTTGCTGCTGATTAGTTTATGGTTATCTCTTTCGGTTTCTGCTCTTCAGGTTTGTCTACTTTAAGAACGAGTACGCCATTGGTGTAGCTGGCGTCGATCTGTTTCTCGGTTACTTCAAAAGGCAGCTTGAAAGTACGCTCAAACTTACCGAATCGACGTTCCCGGCGATACCTGCCGTTCTCCTTAGCTTCTTCATCTTGTTCATGCTCTCCGGAGAGGGTCAGCAAGCGTCCTTTCACATCCACCTTGATCTTGTCCTTTTCGATGCCCGGCAACTCGGCTTCAAAAATGAGCTTCTCGTCTTTTTCATAAATGTCAACCGCGGGCTGCATGCCAGTGGAGACATCTTCGAAGACAGAGTTGAAGGGGGTGAAAAAATCATCAAGCAATTTGGGGCTGCGATGAGGCTTGAGTCCATATCTCGGGTTACAGGTTGTCAGATACATTGTGTTCTCCTTCTTGTTGTGCTTTTTTGCTTTTTGTGGTTTACCATTGTGACATAAATGATAATAATTGAATTAGGCATGTCAAGAAAAAGAATGTTACTATTTATAAAATAAATTCTAAGTAATTTATGATTGGGGTATATAAGGAGATAACCATGCGAAATAAAGATAAATCAGTAGAATTTGTAATGTTGTCTGATACCTATTCGGCTGATTTAAGAGGACGCCAGTCGGTGCGAACCACCTTCAAATTAACCCCTCGCAGCATCGATGCGTTAAGTTTGCTTGCCGGACAGTTGGGTATAAAGCAGAAATCGATTTTCGATCATCTGGTCGATGATACCCGGGCGCTGCGGGCGCTGGCCCGTGAAATCGAAAAAAGAGAAGCGCTTAACGAAGAGAGGGTGCCCAAGACCTATGTAATTTCAAGAAAGACGCTGGAAAACCTTGAACAGGTTTGCAAGCGCTACCAGACGCCGCGTGATGCATTGGTGGAGTTTTCCATTGAACGAATTATGCCGCTTATCAAGGAGGAGAAGAAAAAGCACCGGAGTCGTCAGAAACTGCAAGCAAAACTTGCCCAGTTCCTGGCTGACGGCAGAGCCCTGCTTGAAGATGCCGATAAGGTGCTCGATCGTGATGATCCGGTATTCCATCAGGTTTATCAGATGGCTCGGGCGGCGCAGTCTGGCTGCGAAGAGATTGATCAGATCATCGAAAAGGGTAGACGGTTGGAAGAATTCTAAAGGTTATAGATTCACTCAGCCATACCATCTCCGACCCATCAGCAGTTCTCTCTATGGTTTTTCTCGAGCCGATTTCAATAACGATCGATCCCCAATTTTGTCTGGAAAATTTGCTGGTAATCTGGTAATACCAAGCTGCTGTGTTCAGACCTGCGCATTAATCTGATTATCTGCGCTACCAAATTGGTATCAACCCTTTTTCTCAGTGAAAAAGACACATTCAAGAAAGAAGAGTTATCAAGGAGGAACAAGATGAAAGCACCAGTACGTGTAGCGGTGACCGGGGCTGCCGGTCAGATAGCTTATTCCCTGATATTCAGGGTGGCAAATGGCGATATGCTCGGTCCCGATCAGCCGGTAATTCTGCAGCTGCTGGAAATACCGCCTGCCATGGAAGCATTGAACGGCGTGGTAATGGAACTTAACGATTGCGCCTTCCCTCTGGTGGCGGACATCATTACCAGCGATGACCCCAACGTCGCCTTCAAAGACATAGAATATGGGTTTCTGGTCGGAGCGCGGCCACGCGGACCGGGAATGGAACGGGCTGATCTGCTCGAGGCCAATGCCCAGATCTTCTCTGCCCAGGGCAAGGCTTTGAACGATCACGCCAATAAAGACGTAAAGATTCTCGTGGTGGGCAACCCGGCCAATACCAATGCACTGATCACGATGAAAAATGCACCGGATCTCAATCCCAGAAATATCACCGCGATGATGCGGCTCGACCACAACCGATCCAAGTCGCAAATTGCTGAGAAAACCGGCAGCCATAGCTCCCTGGTTGAGCAGATGGTGGTCTGGGGCAATCACTCCGCCACCCAGTATCCCGATATCAGCTATGCCAGCGTGGCTGGTGCACCGGTGAAAGAAAAGGTCGACAATGACTGGTATGTCAGCACCTTCATTCCCACGGTTCAGCAGCGTGGGGCTGCAATAATCAAAGCACGCGGCGCTTCCAGTGCAGCCTCTGCCGCATCCGCAGCAGTTGATCACATGCGTGACTGGGCTCTGGGCAGTTCCGGGTCCTGGGTGAGCATGGGCGTATATTCAGCCGGCAATCCTTATGGAATTGATGAGGATATCATGTACTCCTTTCCAATCACCACCGAGAACGGTGAGTGGAAAATCATCGAAGGACTTGAAATAGGTGATTTCAGCCGAGAGATGATGTCGAAGACAGAAGAGGAACTGGTAGGCGAGCGCCAGGCCATCTCCCATCTTCTCTAGAAGCTGTTCTTTATTCGAGCGAGGAGAGTGGAGCAGCTTTCCTCGCTTTTTCATTCTCTCATCTCCCCTGATCCTCTCGGATCTTCTTAACTCTCTTTCATACTGACCTTTCTTGGTCAATTGCAAATCCCCTGGCGGTAAGGTAAATTTTATCCATACTCGTCCGCTATTGGACCACAAGGGCAAAACAATGGGGAGCTGTATGGCAGAAATCGAAATAATCCGGGCTGACATTACCACCCTCGATGTAGATGCGATCGTCAATGCCGCCAACTCGTCCCTGCTTGGCGGAGGAGGAGTGGACGGTGCAATTCACCAGGCTGCAGGACCTGAACTGCTGGCCGAGTGCAGCTCGCTCGGAGGATGTCCCACAGGTGAAGCGAAACTGACCGGGGGGTATAATCTGCTAGCCCGCCATGTAATTCATACTGTGGGGCCGATTTGGCAGGGCGGTGGGGAAGGTGAGCACAACCTGCTGCGCTCGTGTTACCGGAACAGCCTCGAACTCTGTGTCGCCCACGGTCTCCGAACAGTTGCTTTTCCGGCGATCAGCTGTGGTGTGTACGGTTTTCCGATTGCTGATGCTGGTCTCATCGCCATGGGAACAACCCTTCAATTTCTCTCGAACAATAGGGTCATCGAGCGGGTGGTGTTTGCCTGTTCCTCGGAGGAAGTCATGTCATCTTTGCAAAATGCTTACGAGGAGGGAGGGTGAGATGTCTGATATTGCTGGGTTCAAGAAACTTGTCGATGAAAGCAGCAGAATTGTCGGTTTTACTGGAGCTGGCATCAGCACCGAGGCCGGAATTTCCGATTATCGAAGTCAGGGCGGCATCTGGGAGAAATTTACTCCGGTCTATTTATCGGAATTTATAGACGATCCACAGAAGAGAACTCTCTATTGGCAGCGCAAACTGGCCCTGTGGGACAGTATCATGGGTGCACGACCGACCAGAGCCCACCAGTTCTTCGTAGATCTCCACCAACGTGGTGTGTTACGGGGAGTGATCACCCAGAACATCGATGGATTGCATGAGAAAAGCGGCCTACCGGCTGAGAAGATCATAAATCTGCACGGTACTACCCTGGAAATCGTCTGTTTGGGTTGCGGTTTGATCGAAGCAGCTGAACCATTGATGAAGAGTCTTGACCCCGAGCTGCCGCCTGTCTGCCATCAATGCGGCGGACTGCTGAAGCCCAATACTATTTCTTTTGGCCAGCAGCTTGTCCAGGCTGATCTGATCCGGGCTGAGCGACTGGCGCGGGAAGCTGATCTACTGATTGCCGCTGGATCCACCCTGCAGGTGCAGCCGGCTGCCTCCTACCCGCTGCTCGCCAAAGAAGCCGGTGCCAAACTGGCGATAGTCACGTTGTCAGAAACACCCCTGGACCGCTATGCGGATTTCGTCTTCAACGAAAAACTGGGAAGTTTTCTGAAGCGGCTCGAGACTATATAAAGGAGATAGATTCCGTCTGCCAAGTCGAGACCTGATCCGCCTGAAAAGAAATTTCGGCAGATTAGTGCAGGACAATTAAGTGTGCTGCGCTGATAAATTAATGTCAGCTCAACAGCGAGCTTGGTCTACTGTTTTTGTTCTGGGTACTGGGCCAACTCCAGCAAAATCCCTTCAGGTCCCCGAAAGTACACTAATTTTTTCGACAACTTCAGGTACTTCTGGATTGAGCTCAACGGCTCTATCCCCTTACTCTTGAGGAAGGAAATGGTGCGCTCTATATCTTTTACCCTGAAAGCTACATGCCTGAACCCTCTGGTGTTCGCCTTCTCGGGACAAGGTATTTCGGTCATCGGTGGTTGCTCAAATTCAAGGAGTTCAATAGATACATTGTCGCCCGGCAGGGTAAGTTTCACGTATTGTGCTTTTACGGCCTCAAGGCTGACTGTCTCGGATATCCAGTCACCCTCCAGGTTTGACTGGTCCTTCTGCACAAAGCCCAGGCTCACAAAAAAAGATTTAACCTTGTCGAGATCTTTTACGACGATATTGATGTGATCGACACGCTCTACAAAACTCTCCATTAGGCTATTTTCCCCGGTATATTAAAATCAGGTGGTACCAAAACAATCAATTAAAGCGCACCAATCCTTTCAAGGGCCGCTCTTACCTCGACTATGCCGGAGTCAGACAGCGGCTGCTGCGGAGGAAGGGGGGGGCCTACCCGGTAGCCCTGCAGTTCGAGGCCGCCCTTAATGCAGGCAGCCAGATTATATTTGGCAAAGACCTGATTCAAGGACCACAGGGTCCGCTGGCGCTCCAGGGCCAGGTCCCACTCTTTTGCTCTGCAGAGATCATAGAGTTCAACACTCTGTCGGGGCGCAATACAGGCCGGACCGGCCATCCAGCCTACACCGCCGATCATCATCACGCAGGCAGGTATATGGGCGGAGGCAGCAAACACCTTTAGTCGGTCTTCGGTGAGGTTGATGATGGAGAGCAGTCTGCCGGTATTATTAGAGGCATCCTTTATATAGCTGATATTGTCGATTCGGCTTAATTTTTCGATGACAGCCAAACTAAGATCCGAGCGCTGGAAATTTGGGTTGGTGTACATAACGACCGGCAGGTCGACGGCTGATGCAATCGCACTGAAATAGTCGTAAACACCGTCTTCTGAGACGGGGAAATAGCTTTCCAGAATGGCCAGGATACCGCTGCAGCCGAGTTGTTGATAATCCTGAGCCAGGGCAACTGCGTCAGCGGTTGTCGTGGAAGCGACCCCCGCTATTACCGGCAGCCTTCCCCTGGAAGCCTCGAGCACGATTTCAACCACTCGCCGGCGCTGTTGAGGGGAGAGATAGGCGAACTCGCCGGTAGAACCCAAAGGAGTGAGACCGTGCACACCTGCCTCGATAAGGTCATTGCACAACTGGGTCAGGACGACTTCATCAATTTCACCGGAAGGTTTTACCGGGGAAACCAGATAGGGGAAAACTCCTGCGAAATCGTGTGTGCTCATACTCGGCCCAGTTGATGATCTGTAGGTATTTTAAAGAACACCGAATTGACTTATGGATAGATAAGGTTCCAGTCGTTTTTCATACTGATAATTTTCCATCCGCGTTGCGGACCTTCATCGAGTCCTCGCACCAGACGACCGATGTGAGATTCTCTGTCATAGGCCCATTCGCGCTTGGCATCATCATGATGCACGATCATGGCTAGACTGGGGCCCTCGCCAGCCGATGTCCATTCCAGCATTTCGAAGTCGCCATCCGAATTTCCCACAGCAAGTACCGGTCTTTGTCCTATATAGCGGTGAATGCCGACCGGTTTGCCGGCCTTATCGTCAATAAAGTCGACTTCAGCCTGTTTGACGATCACCGGGGATCCATTTCTGATTTCATATTTTGCCTTTAGACTCGAGCCGACAACCTGCTCTGGCGGTATACCATAAACTTCTTCAGCAAAGACGCGTAGAAAATCAATTCCCCCGCCGGAGACAATGAATACCTTGAAGTCGCTGTCGCGAAGATAATCAAGAAGTTCCAGCATGGGCTTATACACCATTGCAGTATAAGGTTTGCCTGAGCCTGAATGGCGGGCGGATGCCAACCAATCGGCCACCGACTCGGAAAACTCACTGGCGGTCACCCCGGCATGGGTTCCCATTACCATCTCCAGAAGCGCCTGCTTCCCACCCGCCAGCGCTGACTTTGAATCACCTTTGAGCACAGAGGCATAGGGTTCCTTTTGCTGCCATTCGGGATGCTCAGGGGCCAGTTCCCTGATGCGGTCGAAAATGTATATGGCCTGGAAGTAGAGTGGTTGTTCGGACCAGAGCGTACCGTCATTATCAAAGGTGGCGATCCTGCGGGTCGGGGGAATGAAGCTGGCCTGATTCTGATCTGTAGTTTTGGTGACAAACTCAATAATCGCCTGTTTGTTCGGGCCGTCATTCCATGAGGGGAGAGGGTCCTGGGGCTGAGAAGCGGTCACTGATGATAGGATCATCAGAGTCAGGGCAAAAAATGTTAGAATACAAAGATTCAACTTCATCGAACTGTGGGTTTGCATCGGCTAGTCTCCAAACTAATGATGGGGAACCATATGCCACCGACAGCAAGCAACTGCTCAAGATAATGAGACGGCTGAGCCGAAGGCGTGAGAGGAATCATCGATAAGATCCTAAATATTTCAGTAAACACTTGATGCTGATAGATCAATTATTTTCTATAGTAAGAGGCTTGGCGGATCTTCTTTCACACCACCCCTTGGGCATAACCACATCGACAGGTGTACCATTATGCAACTTTTCAATAGAAGCTATCCTCTGCGATTTCACATAGCTACCCTTTTTCTGGTCCTCATGCTGCTGGCCTGCGGTTCCATTTCTCTGCTTTTTTACGTTAAGAGCACGGATATGGTGACCAGAGAGATGTCCAAGATGGTTGACCGTATCGTCAGCGAGACATCTCGGGAGATCGAACGGCTTTTCGGGCCCCCCGAAACACTGGCCGCGCTGTTTTCCAAATCTGTGCTAGCCAAGGCTGACAATCACGATGATCGTCTGCGGGGACTACCGGTGCTGCGCGAGTCACTGATGGCCGTCGATGATATCGCTTCAATTTATATAGGGTATCAGGATGGCGATTTTTTTCAGCTTCGCCGGCTGCGGGATGACAGAGATAGACAGGTGCTTGAAGCCCCTGAACGGGCCCGATGGGCTGTGCAGAGCATCGATTTTCAACAGGACAAGCCGGTCAGCAAACTGATCTTGTTCTACACCCATGATTTGCAACTGCTCGATACCAGGGAGTGGGATACTACCTACGATCCGCGTCAGCGCAGCTGGTATGAGCAGGCCATGGAAAGCGAGACAACGGTGCGGGGCAACCCCTACGTCTTTTTCACTGATCGAAAATTGGGTATGACGTTTGCCCGAAGCCTCAGAGAAAGCGGTGCGGTCGCCGGCGTAGATATTCGCCTCGAGACCCTTTCTGAGATGGTGCAGCAGTTCAAGATCACCCCTAATACCGAGGTGATTCTGTTTGGCGAGAACAGATGGCTGATTGCCCACGAAGATACGGAACGGCTCATCATCGAAGCCAGTGACGGTACCAGCCAGATCGGCAGAAGACGACTCGATCAGCTCAAAGATCCGGTCATGAATAAACTTGCTGAAATCATTGATAAAGAAGGGCTAGAGGAAATTCACCGGATTGAATTCAAGGCCGATGGTGAACCATGGTTGACCACGGCCGGTCAATTGGAACTCGGTGGCGGGGCCCCTATTTATTTCAGTATGGTCATGCCGATTCTGGAACTCACTGCAGAAGTTCGCAGGATCAGAGATCAGACGGTACTTCTTACCCTGGCAATCGTGTTGGCTCTAATACCAATCACCATGACGGTGGCTCGGGGAATATCTAACCCCATAAGCAAACTGGCCGTTGAGGCCAATTCAGTCAGTCGTCTCGACTTCGGTAAACGTGATCGAGTCCGTTCAGTCATTAAAGAAGTGGATGAACTGTCCAAGGCCATGAAGTTTATGAAATTGACAATTTCTGAATTTCTGCTGCTGATTGAATCTCTAAACAGGGAAAGGAATTTTGATACTGTGCTCGAGCTTATCGGCACAGATGTGCGTCATGCGGCTGCGGCGGACGGTGTGCTGATATGTTTGATCGATGAGAAAGAAGGGAGACTCACACTTGATGCCTATTGCGACGAGAACATATGCAGCAGAGATCTGGATATTCCCGATCTCAGCCTCGACGCAGATCTGCCTATTATCGATGCAGTCAAAAGCAACAAACGTATGCGTTGGGACATTTCACCCGGCCAGTACGATAGATTGTCAGCATTAATCGGCTCGGAGGGTGATTCGATTACCATCTGGTGCGAACCGCTCGAAGACCGGCAGAACAACTCGATGGGCGTCATCGGACTCGTATACCTTGGATCCACAGGTACCGTAGAGAGCCCAGAGCTCCAGGATCGTTTAAGTTTCGTCGAACGGCTGTCCGGCCTTGCCGGGGTTACCCTGGAAACCAAGCAGCTAATCCAGAAGCAAAAAGAGCTGTTCGATGCCTTCATCAAGCTGATTGCCGGCGCCATCGATGCCAAATCGCCTTACACCGGAGGACACTGTCAACGGGTTCCGGTGATCACCAAGATGCTGGCCCATGCTGCATGTGAAGAGAGGGAGGGGCCGCTGGCCGACTTCAGTCTCAGCGAAGATCAGTGGGAAGAACTGCATGTCGCCGCCTGGCTGCACGATTGCGGCAAGGTAACGACTCCCGAATTTGTGGTCGACAAAGCAACCAAGCTGGAAACCATATACGACCGAATTCACGAGGTACGTATGAGATTTGAAGTGCTCAAGCGTGATGCCGAGATCCGCTGCTGGAAATCCATCGCCGCAGGCGGCAGCGAAAAGGAACAGCTCGAAGGGCTGGAGGCGGAACTCGCTCAGCTCGATGATGAATTTGAGTTCATTGCCCGATGCAATGAAGGCGGTGAGTTCTTAGCCGATGAACTGGTTGAGCGTATCAATGAAATTGCCCGCAGAACCTGGATCCGCACCCTTGACGACAGAATAGGAGTCTCCTGGGAAGAGGGGCAGCGTAAACAACGTACCACTGCGATACCAGTTCCTGCTGAAGAACGACTGCTTTCCGACCGGGACGAACATCTCATTACCAGGAAAGGCAAAGACCACATACCGCAAGAGAACCATTGGGGGTTCAAGCTCGACGAACCTGAGCACCTCTACAACAGGGGTGAGGTCTATAATCTTGAGGTTCGGCGTGGTACCCTCAGTCTTGAAGAACGGTTTAAAATTAATGACCACATCGTCCAGACCATCAAAATGCTCGAGGAACTTCCTTACCCGCGCCACCTGCGCAATGTTCCTGAGATCGCCGGCGGCCACCATGAAACACTACATGGGACGGGGTATCCGCGAAAACTGACCGGGGACCAGATGTCGGTAACCGCCAAGATGATGGTTATTGCCGATGTCTTCGAGGCACTTACCGCCTCCGACCGGCCTTATAAGAAGGCGAAGAAACTCAGCGATGCGGTTCAGATCATGGCCATGATGCAGAAGGGAGGTCATTTCGATCCGGATCTTTACCGGCTGTTTCTGACCAGTGGTATCTATCGGCAGTACGGAGAGCAATATCTCGATCCTTCCCAGATGGACGAAGTCGATATCGAGCAATACCTGGAGGCTTGAAAAAAGATATCTTTAGATCACCCTCGCTGCCACTATAAAGTTGCAGAATTTGAATGCACCCTAGATGGCCAATGGCCGGAAAATATGTTTTTAAGATAATAGTTGCCAGACAGCAAAGATAGCAGTGGTCGCAAGGCGTTGAATATGATTAACTTTGTGGCCCTATATCGGATCATAAAGTAAAGGAACACCAATGAGTGATGTCATACTGATCAATATTACCGGCCGGGACCGCAAGGGGCTCGACGCAAAATTCACCTCCATTCTGGCGCAATACGATGTCAATATACTCGATATCGGCCAGGCGGTTATCCACAAGCATATATCCCTGGGGATTCTAGCGGAGATCCCCAAATCGGATGATTACTCTTCAATTTTCAAGGACATGTTGTTTGAGGGGCACAACATGGACCTTGAGGTGGATATCAGAAAAGTCGAAATAGACAGCTACGAAACCTGGGTACATGCCCAGGGCAAAGAACGAAGGATCATTACGATTCTGGGCAGAACTCTCACCGCCCAGCAGATTTCCGCGGTGGCCTCGGTCATTTCTGAGAACCAGCTGAACATTGACGGTATTACCCGGTTGACTGGCCGGATTTCCCTGAGAGAACCGCAGATCAATCCACGTGCCTGTGTACAGCTGTCGGTCAGTGGAACACCTCTCGATATCCTTGATATGCGCGGAAAGTTCATGGAAATTTCCCAGAAGGCGGGAATTGATATCTCTTTTCACGTGGACAATATCTACCGTCGCAATAGAAAACTGGTGGTTTTCGATATGGATTCGACCCTGATTCAGGCCGAAGTCATTGTCGAGTTGGCCAAGCTTGCCGGAGTCGGTGATCAGGTGAATCGGATCACCGAAGCGGCCATGCGTGGAGAGATCGATTTTAAGGAGAGTTTTCGCCAGCGAGTGGCGCTGTTGAAAGGACTGGAGGAAGAGAAGTTACTGCGATTAACCGAAACGCTTCCGCTCACCGAGGGCGCTGATCTGGTAGTTAAAACTCTTAAAGGGTTGGGCTACAAGATAGGCATCCTGTCCGGCGGTTTCAGATTTGTCGGTGAATATCTCAAAGATAAGCTCAGTATAGATTACCTTTTTGCCAATGAGCTGGATATCAAAGATGGTGTGGTGACGGGTGAGGTGGTCGGCGATATCGTCGATGGAGAGATGAAGGCGCAACTGTTGAGAGAGCTGGCCGATCAGGAAAACATCGCCCTCGAGCAGACCATCGCTGTCGGCGATGGGGCCAATGACCTGCCCATGATCTCGATCGCTGGTTTGGGAGTTGCCTTCAATGCAAAACCGGTGGTCCGCCAGAAAGCTGCCAATGCTATATCAAGCGTCGGGTTGGACGGTCTTCTCTATCTGATTGGCATCCACGACCGGGAGATAAAACAGGAAGTTAAGTAATAAAAAGCTTTATCCCACCGCCCAGCTGCTGGAAAGAGCCGGTCATTCCTGGCTCTGATA